>Ga0183101_1000318_pt2 | contig 81785 bp, 76 predicted proteins | sample Biomet3_FD_127790 | JGI IMG/M metagenome (GOLD analysis project Ga0183101, IMG submission 127790) | Microbial communities from bioreactor (seeded with sewage sludge) at LBNL, California, USA - Biofuel metagenome 3 | ecosystem: Engineered > Bioreactor > Anaerobic > Unclassified ... | reverse complement strand
CCTGCTGAAGAAAATGTATTCAAGCAATTAAGACTCAACATGTGGGTGTCTAGTGTTACACGATTTATTCCCGAGCAGATCTATGACAAAGGGAACCTGCCAATTGATATGGCATCCCTGGAAGGCCGGGATTGTTATGGAGGATTAGATCTATCAAGTACAGGTGACATCACAGCACTTGTTTTGATGTTCCCGCCGCGTAATGAGAGTGAGAAGTATGTCATGCTTCCATTCTTCTGGGTCCCAAAGGACACGATTCCTTTGCGGGTTCGCCGTGGTTCGGTTCCATATGATGTCTGGCGTCAACAAGGTTTCCTGCAGGCAACGGAAGGAAATGTGATTGATTACAACTTCATCGAAGCATTTATCCAAAAGCTGTATGAAAAATATCACATATTAGAGATCGCCGTTGACCGTTGGAATGCGACACAGCTTATTCAGAACCTTACGGATGATGGATTTACGATGGTGCCATTTGGCCAGGGCTTTAAGGATATGAGTCCTCCAACCAAGGAGTTCTATAAACTTTTGATGCAAGGTCAGATCATTCACGGTGGCAATCCTGTCATGCGATGGATGAGTGGAAATGTCGTAGTAGATCGAGATGCAGCAGAAAACATCAAACCAACAAAGGCGAAGTCGCCGGAAAAGATTGATGGAATTGTTGCGTCAATCATGGCACTCGATCGTTGTATTCGTCATGAGAATCAAAGCAGCGTCTATGATGACCGCGGCTTATTGATATTTTAAGAAAGGAGTCATGCATGGGAATAAAAAGATTACTTGGTTTATCCAGTGCAAGAGATACACCGCAGGAAATTGTACCTGAGGTCACAGACAATGTGCGTGATTCAGGACAGACATTCCTGTTTGGTAGAGCGGACAGTGGCGAACGAGTGGATGAGAAATCAGCGATGCAGATTGCAGCAGTTTATGCATGTGTCAGACTGCTTTCTGAAACAGTCGCAAGTTTGCCTTTGCGAATGTATAAGTTCACGGATGAATCGGAGAATGGAAAAGAGCGTGCAAGGGATCATCCTTTGTATAAAATTCTTTACCGCCAACCAAATCCTGAGATGACAAGTTTCTCCTTCTGGGAGCTATGTCTCACCCATTTATTACTGTGGGGTAACTTCTATGCACAGATCATTCGAGACGGGAAGAATAACATTCTCGCACTCTATCCGTTGTATCCAGAAAACGTAGAAGTGGATCGAGATGAACATGGAGATATTTATTATATCTATCATGCCTATACCGATGAGGTGCCAGGTGATAAGAACAAGGATCTGTATTTCAGAAGAGACGAGATTTTCCATGTACCAGGACTTGGATTTAATGGCTTAGTTGGTTTCTCGCCAATTGCCATGATGAAAAATGCTCTAGGTACAACGCTTGCAGTTGAAAAGTATGGATCATCTTTCTTCCGCAATGGAGCACAGCCAAGTGGTGTCTTGGAACATCCTGGTGTGTTGAAGAATCCAGAAAAGATCAGAGAGAACTGGTCTGATGTATATGGCGGTGCAAGTAATGCACATAAGGTAGCCGTGCTTGAAGAAGGCATGACCTATAAACCAATATCCCTGCCTCCGGAGGACTCGCAGTTCCTTTCCGTGAGGCAGTTTTCAGTTGAGGAGATTTGCAGAGTGTTCCGGGTTCCACCACATATGGTGCAGGACCTGGATCATGCGACCTTCTCCAACATTGAGCATCAGTCCATCGACTTTGTTGTCCATACGCTGACACCTTGGCTTGTCCGCATTGAACAGGCGATTGTGAAGGATCTTTTGTTGGAATCGGAGCAGGACACCTACTTTCCTAAGTTTAACGTAGACGGCCTTTTACGGGGTGATTACCAAAGCCGGATGAGTGGGTATGCAACAGGAATCAGTAATGGCTTCCTTTCACCGAATGATGTCCATCGTTTAGAAAACATGGATCTGATTCCAGCAGAAAAGGGTGGCGATGATTACTACCTCAATGGTGGTTATGTCCGTTTGGAGGATGCCGGCAAGTCTGGTGCTACTAGCACTGATAACACGGGTGCCAATGGTACAGGTTCAGATAGCAAGAGTGCCGAAGGCACACAGAACAAGAATAAAGGGACGAAGTCCCCGAGGAGGAAATAATGAAGAAGTTTTGGAATTGGATTCACGATGATAGCGGAGGTCGTGTATTGCGACTAGAAGGTCCGATCGATGAAGACTCCATCTGGGGTGATGAAGTGACTCCACTGGCATTCCGTCAAGAGCTCAATTCAGAAGAAGGAGATGTGACAGTCTGGATCAATTCGCCAGGTGGTAACGTCTTTGCGGCAGCTGAGATCTATACGATGCTGCAGGATTACCCAGGTGCGGTGACTGTCAAAATTGCTTCGATTGCAGCATCGGCTGCTTCGGTTGTAGCAATGGCAGGTTCCAAGGTGTTGATGTCTCCAACGGCACTGTTGATGATTCATGATCCAGCGACCATTGCAATGGGGAATGCAAAGGACATGGAGAAGGCAATCAATACACTGAATGAAGTGAAAGAAAGCATCATCAATGCCTATACTGCAAAGTGTGGTCTTTCCAGAAAAAAAGTTGCTGATCTAATGAGCAATGAAACTTGGATGAACGCGAAGAAGGCAGTGGAGCTAGGATTTGCGGATGAAATCCTATACGAGGATAAGAAAACTCAAGAAAAAGAAACAAAAGAAGATTCTGAAGATCCAGAGGAACCGGAGGAAGATTCGCAAAAGAAAAAAATCATCATTCCTGATGCGGAAGCACATGTGCATGTAATGCTCTGATGGATCGTGATGGAAAGCTGAATTTCAAGATCTATGGCACTACACCAGTTGATACCATCAGTGATCATAACCGATTGACCGGAGGATCCTTCTGTGATTATGAAACAACCTATACTGGCGTATTGATCACAGATCGTCCACAAAAAAAGGCCGCGTATTATCATGAGGAGACCGATATTGGTCTGACCTATGACCTGGGCACAAATCCATTTCTCCAATATGGGGTAAACGAAACAAAGCAGCAGCGCTGCATGAATATCCTCAATTCATTGCAAGCAGTGAAGTATGTACCATTTTCCATTTCAATGCTTGGATCGCCTGCCTATGATCTGATGGATGTATTTGTATTTAGCGATGGTCTTGCGGATAAGAACAAGCTCTACTGTATGACCAAATATACCTTCCATTACGATGGCAGTTATGAGATGGAAGGTGTTGGTTCGAATCCAAACCTGTCCTCTGCCAAGAGTAAGACCGATAAAGATCTCTCTGGCCTCCTGGCCAGCACCAAGGCGAACCAGCTTACCTTCTACTCGTATGTCAATGCAAGAGATATCAATCTATCCAAGGATGATCTCGTGCGCATCGTTTCCATTACGTTTGCGACCTCTGCCGACTCTGCAGAAGTATCTATTTGGTGGGAGGCAAATCTGAACATCAAATTTGATGATAAGGATACGTTCCAGGTCACCAATACATCTAGCTCCGATCCTTTATCCGCATCAAACATCAAGATTGTAGCAACCCATGTGAAGGCAAAATGCAAAGTCTTTTATTATCTGAATGGAAATCTCCAGACCTATGAGCCAATGGAAACATGGGATGAAGCTGGGATGCATACGTTGCATCGGGCATTCTATCTTGGTAATTGCAAGGCAAACCAGACGTATACGGTACAAGTCTCTCTGCAGATGCTTGATTGTACCGCAACTGCTGCATCAGAAGATGTCCATGCATTGATTACCGGAACTGGACTCGTAGGAACCGTCAGATGGGATGGGACAATCAACATCGAAGAAACATTCCCACCAATCACGAAAACTGGGCAGAATATTTCAGTTGAAAATTTCAAGGATGCAGTAAGCGTTGGCATACATGTGGTAAGCCAGCTGACATCTTTCAAGGAACCGTTCACTGGTATTTTAGTAAAGAATACTGTTGCGTTACCTTCCTTCGCAGATTTCTTTGAAGCAGCGGTTGTTGTCACCAACTTTGTGATTGCACAAGGAAGGAATGATCCACAATCTTCCAACTTCGTACAGATCAATGACAGTGGTGCTTTTACATTGAAGACGACGGGATATGTCTTCCGAGGATCTCAGATTCAGATCGATGCGGGAATGTCCTATGAACTGGAGATTCCATCCGATGATTTTACAGACATTGCGGAGGTGATGTATCAATGAGCGATTACTTTTCTTTATCTGAGTTATTTGCGGGTGTCAAAAATGCAGTTCATGTTGTGAACAATACTGCTCATGACGATGATACTGTCGTGATTACAACCGGGATCGACTGGTTCAAATTCAATGGGAATCCGGTATCGAATCTCTATGTCTCTGGCAACTCATGGGTCGGCCTTGGGGCAAGCAGTGAATCGAACTGCATCAAGGTAGATCGCCGAGACGCAAAGCTGTGGGATCTATGGACAGAGACAGGGATGATCGGAAATACAAAAAAGTTCCGGTATTATCGATGGAGATGGAGCGGGTTTTCGCAATACAACAGCACTAGTGATAGCACTCGATTAGTATGGGACTGTGCTCTTTTCGATAATGGGACGATCTATCTGAACATTGTGAACTGGCCGACTTCGTACGCTGATGGAACCAATGTCCTTGTAGCAGCAGCCTCATGTGCATATTCTCCAACTTCGACGAAATTTCAATTCACTTTCACTCGCGGAGATGACAATGGAACAAGCTGGACAGTCCAAGATGGATTACTTGAGCCAGCGTATGTCAGAATATTGTATTTATATTCCGATCAACAAAATTTTGTGTATTCCTATTCCAGTGCCGATCAGATCATGACCAAAATATTGGAACTCACCAAAGATCAGCTGACTGCGCAGAACTTTATCGACCATGGTGCGGTAGAAAAAGCACCATGGAGTGTGATCAAATCACATCTGAGCCATCCTTGCATACTAAAATGGAAGGAAGGTTCCATTGACCAAAATATATATGCCACAGTTTCTGGTGTTCCAGTTCCACAGATCATACAGGCAGTTGCGGATCTGAGTTCTGCAACAATCAAAGGCATCAAAGCAATGACATCTGTTTATGAAGGAAATGTCAGTGTTTCTTATAGCTATGACAATTCCTCATGGACAGATTTTTCGGATATGGCCACATTTCTGCAGACGGATCTTGCGGCCTTATACAATGGCCTGATGGCAGAAAAGAAGATTCATTTCAAAATCAGACTGAGTGATGCACAGGCATCCTTCACAAATCTTGTGATGCAATATCAGAATTAAAGGAGGAGGAACCAATGTTCAAAGGACATACGATCATAGAACTTACCGATGTTTCGAGTGGTGAAAAAAAGAGAATCGAATCAGACAATATGTTTACGAATGCACTGACATCGCACATCAATGAATCTGGCATTGTCATTGGTGGCAGCAGTATCTATGCAAATTTTCTGCCCCTGCGAGAGAATGCAATCAAAGGCATCCTGCTCTTTCCCGACACATTGGAAGAGTCCGCAGATAACATTTATCCAAAGACCGCATTTATGGCCCATGCCGGGAATGATACTGGGGTAGGAAGTGATATCCATAAAGGTGCATATAACGAGACGGAATCTGGTCCAATCACCAATGGATACAAATATGTATGGGATTTCACTACCTCTCAAGGCAATGGTGTCATCGCTTGTCTTGGGCTTACAAATCATTCCTTTGGCAATGATGTTATGAAAACAGATGCATCCACCTTTGTGACAGGAGTGAATGGCTTTGGAAGCGGTGTAGATGATGCACAGTTTCCAAGTGGGAGAAATGATAACGTGAATCATGTACCAAGAGGATGCTTTATCAAAAAAGAAAAGGATCATTCCATTTTTGCCTGTGGACTAGGAACACCAAGCAATAATAATACCGTCGCAGCCATAGGGATCTTCAATATCAAGGTCGCCCTGGATGAAATTCATCTTGATACGACAGGCAGTCTGCAGTGGACAAAAATCAAGCAGTTTAACTTTACTGCCTCCGACGGTAATAATGGCTTGATGTTTCTGCATAATGGTTTCGTCTATATGGCGTATTCTGATGCAAGCAATCTATACTTGTGCAAGATCAATCTTGAAACAGAGGCAGCGGAAAAGAACACGGTACCAATCCCAACGGGTTCCTATTATGTCGGTCTTTCCAATTCGTTTTATAAGAACGGCTATTTCTATTTCCTGCGGACAGTAAATGGCGTGCATTGCCTTACAAAACTGAACTTAGCGAACTATGCAGATATGACAAATGTCTTTGAGAGTGCTACAGGCAAGGACAATATTCAATATATGAACTGCGTCAAAACAGCACGAATCAGTGGGATAGGGATCCTGTTTGAAGATGACACCATGTATTATGATAGTTCGACCATCGGAAGTCTTGATGGAGATTATACAACGTATTCAAAAGAAATCATCACAAAGGGTTTCTATGGACTTGGCTTCTATAGCTATAGTCAATGGGGCAACACGCCATATGTTGGCGCATGGCAAACAGCATATGCTGGATATCTCGCAACCATCAACAATCTACCCTCACCTGTCACTAAGACAGCAGATCAAACAATGAAAATTACCTATTCGGTAACCGAGAGCTAAGGAGGCTCTTTTTTTTATGAACACTATGAATGGACTTGATATTTCCAACTGGCAGAGAGACTTAGATCTATCTGCCATTTCTTTTGATTTCCTCATCATCAAAGCAACCGAAGGCATTGGCTACATCAATCCGAGCTGTGATGCCTTCTTTCAGAAAGCATTGGCAATGAAGAAACCGATTGGCTTCTATCATTTCGCTCGTCCAATCAATGATGCAGTGACAGAAGCAGATTTCTTTGTGGAGAATACGAGGAATTACTTTACCCATGCCATACCAGTACTGGATTGGGAAGCAGAGAATCGATGGGATGTGGCTTGGGCAAAGCGGTGGCTGGATGAAGTGACAAGATTAACTGGTGTAAGACCGATGATCTATATGTCAGAGTCTGTTGTGAATTCCTATGACTGGTCTTCGGTTGTGAATGCAAACTATGGCCTTTGGGTAGCAAAGTACCTCGACTACGTTCCAGATGCCAACTATGACATGTCCAATGCAGGAAAGGTACCAGAGGTTTCCTGTTGGCCATTCTACTGCATGTGGCAATGGACCAGTGTTGGCAGATTGACTGGTTATGATGGCAACCTGGACTGTGATGTGTTCTATGGGGATGTCGAAACCTGGAACAAATATGGTGGTGTCTCAGAATCGCCAGTATTACAAACTTCCGCTGCTGATCCAGCGCCAGTGGTAGCGCTGACGGTTGAACCAAAGCCAACAGAAGATGAGGTTGCACAGTACATTGCCGAAGGAACGCATGGATGGGCTGGTGTCTATGGCGAAGAGAGATGGACGAAGTTAGCTACTCTTGGCTATGACGCACAGTCCGTACAGCACAAGGTAGACAGAATCATGGGTGCTTCTGCACCAGTGATCGAGTATTACACGGTTCAATCGGGTGATACCTTATCTGGAATTGCGGAAAGCTATGGCACTACTTGGCAGAAGTTACAGAGCATCAATGGTATTGAAAATGCGAATCTGATCTATCCAGGTCAGTCCATTCGCGTCAATTAAAGGAGGATCGTATGGTTGACACACTACAAGCGTATATGGTGGCAGCAATTGCCATCGAAGGTCTGATCTCATGGGGTCAGGCTTTATTTGTGGATAAGAAGCTGCAATGGCAGATTCTTGTCTCACTAGGATTGAGTTTCCTACTGGTCTTTGATCTGCAATTGAACCTATTCACGATTCTTTCGATCAACGAGACATTCCCATGGGTAGGTATCTGCTTAACTGCGGTTGCCATCAGCCGAGGAACAAACTACTTCTATGAGTTTTACAGCAAGCTCATCAACTGGAAGGGAATGAAAACAGAATGAACTGGATCACTCCATTCTTTACGGCAATCTTATCGGGTCTCGCAGGATGGCTGATTGCGGACCTTAGGTCACTTTCCAAGAAATACATAGAGTCGCAGAAAACCAATGCAACAGAAGCGGATGCCATCAAAGATGGTGTCCGCTGTCTGCTTCATAGTAAATTGTTTGATTTCTATGCGGAATACAAGGATACACCAACTTTGCCTACGCAGACCTGGAAGGAAATCGATCGCGTGTATGAAGCCTACCATGCCTTAGACGGTAATGGGACTGGATCTCGCATCTATGAGGCACTTAAAACGAAACCACTGGAACCAGAAGATAAATGAGGCAACTGAGTCATTCGTGACTTAGCTGCCCCTTTTTTTATGCAAAATTTTGCTTTCAAGTGGCTTCTAAGTAGGAACTCATGAAGTTCTCTACAAATAAGTAAAAGAAATTTCAACATTTCATGCAAAAGTTACCTTCCAACTGGCTTATATGTAGGAACCCATAAACAGTTCCTCCGAAGTGGTCGGTCATCCCCTTAGCAAAAGGAGCCAAATCATGGCAAAAGAAAAAGATCCAAGAGCATCAAACACGCAGTCAGAAAATCAGAAGAAACTGGTTGCAGTGGTCACAAATCTTAGAATGGCAGCACACGGTATCAAGGAACTGTATGACGGAATTATGGGAGTCGTTGAAGTTCTAGAAACATGCATAAGTCCCGTTGAGACAAAGGCAGATCAGGTAACGGAAAAACCAATCAAACAGAATGAAAAAGCAATGCCTGTCAGTTTGGAAGAAGTCAGATCTGCAGCAATTCAGCTCAGCAACAATGGAGGCCGGGATGAGATTCCAGAGTTATTGAAAAAGTATGGTGCAACGAAGTTATCAGGAGTAAAGCTGGAAGATCTTCCTAGCTTACTAACGGATATTGAGGAACGCAACCATGAGTCCTAATTCACACGCCATCCTGTCCCCTTCCAAGTCAGAAAGGTGGTTGAATTGTCCACCATCTGCTCAGTTAGAGACACAGTTTGGTGATCAGGAGACCGAAGCTGCAAAGCAAGGTACAGCAGCTCATGCACTGGCGGAACATAAGGTGTTGAAGGCACTGAAGCGACAGACTGTGCGTCCTGTCTCTCCTTATGACGATGATGAGATGGAAGCCTGTACTGATGCCTACCGTGATTTCATTATGGAAGAGATTGCAACACTTGAAAGTGAAGGCATCACCCCATCCATCTTCACTGAGGTGCCACTTGATCTTACTCATTACATTCCAGATGGTACTGGACAAAGTGACTGTGTAATTGTTTCTGACAAATGCCTCCACATCATTGATTTGAAATATGGTCAGGGAGTTCTCGTTGACGCCGAAAATAACACACAACTCATGATTTATGCCTTAGGTTCAGTTCTACGATTTATCAACATTTATGACTTTAGCACCGTCAAAATGACAATCTTTCAGCCAAGGAGAGACAACTACTCATCCTGGACAATTCCATTAGATGAACTGTTGGATTGGTCTGAATCAGTATTAAAACCAATCGCAAAGATTGCATTTGTAGGTCAAGGAAGCTTTCAGGCTGGACCCTGGTGCATGTTCTGCAAAGCAGCTGATCGATGCAGATGCAGAGCAGAAGCTCAGTTAGCTTTGGCACAGTATGAATTCCGTGAGCCACCACTTCTCAATGACAACGAAATCGTAGATGTCTTAGGGCGTGTGGCTAGTTTGGTCAAATGGGCAAATGATGTCAAAGAGTATGCGTTGGATTCCGCTGTCAATCATGGCAAAACATGGCCAGGCTACAAGCTAGTCGAGAGCAGATCAATGCGTCATTACACGGACGAAGAAGAAGTAGAAAAAGCAGCTAATGCTGCGGGTTACAAGGATATCTATCGGAAGACCCTGCTGACAGTTACAGAAATGGAAAAGTTAATGTCAAAAAAGATCTTCAATCAAGTACTTGGGAATCTGGTATACAAGCCTCCAGGAAAACCAGCTTTAGTACCTGAAAGTGACAAACGTACAGCTATGGATGCGAAAACCACAGCAAAGGAAGAGTTCACAAAATGTGAACCAGAGGAAAGATAAATTATGAATAAGAATGAAACAAAAGTCGTCACAGGTATCGTACGCCTGTCCTATGCAAATGTATGGGAGCCAAGATCTATCAACGGTAGCAATCCAAAGTATTCTGTATCCATCATTATCCCAAAGACTGACAAGGAAACTATCGCAAAAGTAACTAAGGCAATCGATGCTGCCCTTCAGGAAGGCATCGGAAAATTTGGTGGAAAGATTCCGCCAAAGGCATCACTGAAGCTCCCACTCCGTGATGGCGATGAAGAACGTGAAGATGAAGCTTACAAGAACAGCTATTTCATCAATGCAAACTCTATTACAGCACCTGAAGTCGTAGACGCACATGTACAGCCTATCCTGGAACGAAGTGAAATTTACTCTGGCGTCTATGCAAGAGTATCCATCAGCTTCTATGCCTTCAATTCCAATGGCAACAAGGGTATTGCTGCAGGCCTGGGCAACATCCAGAAGATCAAAGACGGAGAACACCTTGGTGGCCATGCATCGGCAAATGAAGACTTCGACACTGTTGATGATAGTCCTGCTAATGACGGATCGGATTCCGATTCGTTCCTGGACTAAGGAGGCGCACATATGTTCGATATTATTGCTTATTGTTTTCTCACTTATCTTTTAGCACTCGGATCAGTATTCGGCACGGCCTGTCTTTTCAAAACCATTTCTGATTGGAAAGAAGAGAAAAGACTCCGCAAAGAGAACCGTAGAGTGTTCTGATCAATTAGGGGTGGCAACTCCACCCCTTCTAATTTTCCGGAGGTGCTATGAATCTATCCATTGATATCGAGACCTACTCCGATGTAGATCTGAAAAAATGTGGTGTCTATCGTTATGTAGAATCTCCTGCCTTTGAAATCTTATTATTCGGATATTCCATTGACGGAAACCCTGTGCAAGTCATTGATCTAGCATCAGGTGAAAAGCTACCAGCATATCTGATTTTGGCAATTCAGAGTAATGCTGTTATTAAATGGGCCCACAATGCTAACTTCGAGCGTATTTGTCTATCTACATATCTCAAAGCGCACTACTTAGATCCATCTTCTTGGCGGTGCTCTATGGTATGGGCTGCTTATATGTCACTTCCCCTTTCCTTGGACAAGGCTGGTGAAGTACTCAATGTCACAGAAAAGAAAATGCACGAAGGGAAAGACCTTATCAAATATTTCTGCGTTCCATGCAAGTCAACGAAAGTCAATTCTGGAAGAACACGGAACCTACCTAGTGATGATCCAGATGCTTGGAATGTATTCAAATCCTATAACAAACGAGATGTTGAAACAGAAATGGAAATCATGACGAAGCTATCAAAATTTCCTGTTCCTGAGTTTGTCTGGCATGAATATCACATTGATCAGCTGATCAACGACCGTGGCATTTTGATAGATCTCGACCTTGCAAAAAGTGCAATTGAACTGGATAAAACATCACATGAGCAGCTCATGAGTACAGTTCAAAATCTAACACATTTAAACAACCCGAACTCTGTACAGCAGATGAAGGAATGGTTCAGAGTAAATGGATTACAAGTCGATGATCTTGGAAAGAAGAATGTAGCACAATTAATTTCAACAACTGATGGAGACATAAAACGAGTTCTTGAGATCCGTCAGCAACTAGCCAAATCGTCCATAAAGAAATATCAGGTGATGCTAGATACTGCATGCGCAGATGGTCGAGCGCGTGGAATGTTCCAATTCTATGGAGCTACTCACACTGGACGTTTCTCTGGTAAGAAGCTGCAATTACAAAATCTACCACAAAACCATATTCCTGATCTGGATGCAGCACGACAGTTTGTAAAAACATCTGACTACAGCATGATTGACCTCTTATACGAATCGGTGCCAGATACCCTCTCCCAGCTCATCCGTACTTCCTTTATTCCCTGTACTGGAAGTAAGTTCATCGTCTCTGACTTCTCTGCCATTGAAGCTCGTGTCTTATCCTGGCTTGCCAATGAAACATGGCGAATGGATGTATTTGCCAATGACGGCGATATCTATTGCGAGACCGCAGGTCGAATGTTTCACTGCAAAGTTGTCAAACATGGAGAAAATGGTGAGTTGCGACAAAAAGGAAAACAGGCAGAGCTTGCCTGTGGTTACGGTGGTGCCGTTGGAGCATTGAAAGCCATGGGTGCCTTAGATCTAGGCATGAAGGAGGGAGAGCTTCAGCCACTGGTTGATTCCTGGCGGAAAGCCAATCCAAAAATAGTACAGTTCTGGTGGAACGTAGATCGAGCAATTCGTGAAGCAGTCGGAAATGAGATCACCACAAAAGTTGGATGCTTAAAATTTATCGGCAAAAGAAAACTCCTACTGATTGAACTTCCATCTGGCCGGCACCTTGTCTATGCAATGCCACTCCTTGGAGACAATATCAGCTACCTAGGTGTGACCACAGGAAAGAAATGGGACCGCATTGATAGCTACGGTCCGAAGTTTGTCGAGAACATTACCCAGGCTATTAGCCGTGACATATTATGTTTCGCAATGAAGAACTTGGAAGACAGATCAATTGTTGCTCATGTGCATGATGAATTGATCATTGAATGTCCAAAAGAATTACCTGTTGAAGAGATCACATTAATTATGTCCCAGACACCATCCTGGGCCCCTGGATTGATTCTGAAGGCTGATGGATATGAATGCCCGTATTACCAAAAAGATTAGAAAGGAATAGTCATGAACATCAAACAAAAAGAAAATGTAACCAAAATGCGTACAGCGGGGATGACATACAAAGAAATTGCTGATGCTTCATCCCTTTCAGTTAACACTGTGAAATCATATTGTCTCCGAAATGATCTACACCCTTCAAAATCTCGTGATAGACAATCCATGATTGAACCTTTAACTTATTGCAAACAATGTGGTACAGAACTCAACCAAATCAAAGGCGGTAGAGCAAAACAATTCTGCAGTAGTACCTGCAGATCAATTTGGTGGAAAAATCACCAGGATCAAATCAATAGGAAAGCATATTACAAATGCCAATGTGCTTGTTGTGGAAAGACCTTTACTTCTTATGGAAACAGTCATCGAAAATACTGCTGCCATGAATGCTATATTCAAGATCACTTTCATTCTGAAATTGTATTGATAAGTGAGAAAAATTGTCTTGCTATAGGTCTTTCTCAGAGCGTTAATACTGATGGAAAAGGAGAGGGATAACGTGAAACAGATATTCCAGATTGACCAAACACTGATCAAGCCAAAAGAAAGAATAAATGTATGTGCTTACGCACGAGTTTCACTCGATAGCGAGCGCCTTGAACATTCTTTGGATGCTCAGATTTCATATTATACAAAGTTGATCAATGACAATCCAAATTGGCATAATTCTGGAATATTTTATGATAATGGCATCTCCGGTACATCTTCGAATCGACCAGGACTCATTCGACTATTAGAAACCTGTGAAAATGGAAACATTAGCATTGTGCTGACGAAATCAATTTCAAGATTTGCTAGGAATACCCTTGACCTTTTAGAAATCATACGGCATTTAAAAGAACTTAATGTTGATGTTTGGTTTGAAAAAGAAAACATTCACACAAAAAGTGAGAGTGGAGAATTGATGCTTACTCTTCTTGCTTCCTATGCTCAAGATGAATCACACAATATATCTGAAAATGTAAAGTGGGGCTTTCGGAAGCGTGCTGAATCTGGCAAGCCTCGCGGATTTGCCATTTATGGATACAAGTGGGATGGGGAAAAATTCTCTATCAATTCGGAGGAAGCCAAAGTCATTCAATTGATGGTAAAAGAATATCTTGCAGGAAAATGTTTTGCTGATATTTCCCGAGAGTTGGCTGACGCAGAAATTGCTTCAAGAAAAGGTATTATATTCAGTTCTTCCTCTATTTCAAATATAATCCATAATCCATTTTATTCTGGTGATTATTTATTCCAAAAGACATATGTTCTTGATTCTCAAACTCATAAATCAAGAGTCAACCATGGAGAAATTCCACAAATCTTAATAACCGATCATCATCCTGCAATCATTGACCGAGCAACTATTCAACTAATAAAACAAGAAACAGGGCGTAGAAAAACGCATGTAAGTAAACAAGAAAAAGGTGAGAAAGAATGACTGATACTGTTAAAATCAAAATCATTCAGCCAAAGAAAATCACTGCAGCAGCACACAATAAAGTTATTGCGAAGAAGAAAGTAGCTGCTTATGCTCGTGTCAGTACAGATTCTGCTGAGCAGCTTACTTCCTATGAGGCACAAGTTAGACACTATACAAAGTACATACAAGAACACGACAATTGGGTTTTTGTTAACGTTTATACAGATGAGGGTATATCTGGAACAAGTATTAAGCATCGTGAAGGATTTAAACAGATGATCAATGATGCAATGAATGGGAAAATTGACCTGATCATTACAAAATCCGTCTCCCGATTTGCAAGAAATACTGTTGATACATTGACGAATGTACGCGCGCTCAAAGACAAGAACGTAGAAGTTTATTTTGAAGAACAAAATATCCATTCATTAGATCCAACTGGCGAAACATTTCTGACTATCATGAGTTCTTTGGCACAAGAAGAATCAAGATCTATTTCTGAAAATGTAAAGTGGGGAATTCAAAAAAAGCATGAAAACGGAAGCTACTCTGTTCCATTTAAACGCTTTCTAGGTTATCAGCGTGGACCACACGGTGAATTGGTCATTGATGAAACGGAAGCTCCTATAGTAAAAGAAATTTACAGTTTATATCTTGAAGGTATGGGAACTACAAAAATTGCCCAAAGATTATCAGACGAGAATCGAAAGACTCCAACCGGAAATAACTCAAAATGGGATCCTGGTACAGTCAGAGCTATTCTTACTAACGAAAAGTATAAAGGCGATGCGCTATTGGAAAAATATTATACAGAAGATTATCTTACCAAGAAGATAGTTGTGAATAAAGTAAAGCCTCAATACTATATAATTGATAGTCACCCTGCCATCATTGATCCTGACGCTTGGGACCTTGTCCAAAGAATTATGAAAGATCGTGATGAGCTGAGATATAGAGGAGCGCATGCCTTAAGCGGGAAGATTATCTGTAATGAATGCAACTGCTTTTATACATCAGTTCAGCTTCATTCTGGATCGCCATATTATACTATGGCATGGCGTTGCCAGAACAAATATGGTAAAGCAGATCATCATTGCAGCACACCAACAATAAGAGATGATATATTGAAGCAGATGGCCATCATGGCGTTACAATACCTGTATTCCAAGAAACAAAGCGTTTTAAGCTCGTATGAGCGCAAAAACAGTTCTGAGCAGTCAATTATCGCTTTGCAGACGAAGGAGGCTCAAATCAGGCTCAAATTGGCCGAGAACGGCAAATTATACTGTGCTGCTCCACCAGATAAGCAAGATGAGATTGCTCTGCAACGAGAAAAGCTCATTGAAAGCCTTTACATTACACTGGAGGCCCTACAGAACACTCGTGCGAATGATGCAGCTATGAAAACATTCATTGAAACATTAAAAAACATGGATAAAAAACCTGATGAATTTGATAGCACTCTCTTTAGAAATACGATTGATTGTGTAATCGTGCAGAGTGCTGATAAAGTTCTTGTAAAATACATGAATGGTACAAAAAAAGAATTCCCGTTGCAAAAGCATCAATACATACGAAAGCCCAAGTGTAAATGACATCTGTTGTCACAAATACCTTGGGCCTTTTTTTGATCATTTCCATGAATCTGCAAGGCACATTTACTTTGTGCTTTTTTGATGTTTTTAACAAATAGTTTCCCCTGTGCCACACACACAATTCATAATGCAAAAATTCTTTATAGTTTATCAAACCATTAAAAACATGCGCCACTATTGAAGCTTTTGCACAATTCAAAATAATAAAACAAAGTGAATTATTGAATTGTAGTACTATCGGTGGGAAAACGTCAGTCTTTCCAGCACCGCAGACACACTTCAGCAGAACATCACTGTTCTGTATCTGTACCATGCATGCATCACTGATCTCCTTCTGTTTCTGCGTAAGCGGATACTTCAGTGCATACTCCTCACTATTCTCTTTGACCTCATGCAAAGAAACTGGTTCCTGTTCCTCCTGTATCATGGCTCTGCCGAAAGAAATACATTTCCGGCAGTACCATCCCTTTGAGCCATGATAAAAATATGCAGGATCTTCATTCAGACATCTTAGACATTTCATACTCATATATACACAAGAAATATTATTTTTGATTTCCAGCAAAGAAAAAACATAATTGAAAACTTTATTCTGGAGCATCAAATAAAAAAACTGCAGTCTTAAATTTTCAGGTCATCTAAAAGAAATCAGCACTGGCTGATTTCTTTACTTTTAATTCATCTGATGCTTTCTCAGGATGCACAATGCCGCTGTTCCCAGCGATATCATGAACACGATGCCCCAGCATCCTGATGATTATGCTGTCTTTACTCCCGTATCCGGTGCCACGTACTCTTCTTCCTCTGGTGCTGTCACTGTGACTGCTGCTGTGCCGCTCTTGCTTGTATCCACTGTCGATGTTGCTGTGACAGTAAAGCTCGTTGCCGTTTCATGTGATGACACAGTCAGTGTACCATCCGTTGAAATGGAAGTACCGTCAACATGTTCACCCTCAATGCCCCAGGTGACATCCTGTGACGGATTATTATCCCCGTTCACTGTTGCAACGAATTTTTTTGTTCCACCTTTTTCCACTGATGCTGTTACAGGATCTACTGTGACCGAGGTCACGCCTGCGGCATTGACAACTGTGGGCATCAGGAAATCAAGCATGGCGATGATGGTAAATATACGGATGCATGATCTCATAGCTTTACTGTTCATAATGACAGCCCCCTTTAGCAGAGCGAGATCTCATCTACCAAAATATTAGCACATGAAATGTTTCCAAATGATTATAATTTGTTACAAAATTGAAACAATTCACATTTATGATGTCCATAAACGTCTCAATCATACTCAGTTCTTATGACATCATCATTTATAAATAATTTACTTTGGGGAAAGACATGCATCCCTTTTCCCATAAATAAAAAAAGTTCATCCGAAGATGAACACTTATTTTAGGTCAGATGGTGTTGTAATCTTGATGTTCTCGTAGTTTCCCTCAACTGCTTTGACTTTTACATCCGAATACTTTTCTACTAAAGAGGCATCATCTGTTCCTGTATATCCTTCGCTGATAGCTTTCTTCATACATTGAAGGATCAGTTCAGTATTGAACACCTGCGGTGTCTGTGCAGCTGCCAAGGTGGCACGGTCATATGTTTCAACCACATATCCATCCACAACTTTCTTGATGGTATCCTTGCATGGGACCGTCAGCAGTGCTGCCTGCTCCGTTGTCATTGCCTGTTTTAGATCATTCAGGTTCTTCTGTGACAAGTATGGCCGGGCACCGTCATGGATCATCACAACCTTGCCCATCACTGCCTGCAGGCCGCTGTTGACACTTTCCTGCCTTGTCCTGCCGCCAGTGCAGAGAACAATTTTGCCTGGGAAGCGTTTGGTGATCCGTTGACGGTATTCACATGGATCAGTTACCACAATGACCTGGTTGCATTCTGGATCCCGCATAAAAACATTGATGGTCTTTTCAAGGATAGTTTCACCGTCATCTAGTTTTGCATAGACTTTGTTGAAGCCTAAGCCCATTCTCGTTCCGCTTCCTGCTGCTACGATCAATGCACTATATTCCATGACTTCCCCTTTGTTTCATCTATTAAATCACATTTATTCATTTATAGGGTAAAAAAAATCTCCTACATAAATTTAGGAGATCAAAGCACCCATAAAACCATAAGAAACGATGGTCATGATCACAGCAGCAATAAAGACACCAATTAAGATAGACAATGAAGCCTTCTTCAGATCCATATCGAACAATGCAGCGACCAATGCACCTGTCCAGGCTCCCGTGCCAGGCAATGGAATACCGACAAAGATTGCCAGTCCCCAGAAACCGTACTTTTCAATTTTCGGTCTGTTCTTTTCTGCTTTGCGTTCCACCCATTCAGCAAGTTTTGAAAAATGATGGTTGCTCAGCCAGTGCAGGAATCCCTTGATTCCCATCAAAATGAACGGAATTGGTACAATATTTCCTATAACACACCAGAAAACACCTGACCATAGAGGCATATTCAGCATTCTGGCTAAAATCAGACCGCCTCTTTCCTCAACCAAAGGAATCATCGATACTAAGAAAACAGACAGCCAATTCGGCAATATTACGTGTGCAGCCCACCAAATAACGAAAGACTCCATGACATTTCTCCTTTATATGACCTGTGTACTATACCATAGCTGGAAAAGTACCGCAAACGCATCCAATTTCACTGAATCAAAAAAGTACGTGTGCAAGGCAAAAAGATTGTTGACACCGAAATACCATTGGGGTATTATAAACAGGCAGTCGATGAAACGGGCCTGTAGCTCAGGTGGCTAGAGCGCACCCCTGATAAGGGTGAGGTCGTTGGTTCAAGTCCATTCAGGCCCACCATTCCATTGACTAATATGGGGTTATAGCTCAGCTGGGAGAGCACCTGCTTTGCAAGCAGGGGGTCAGGAGTTCGATCCTCCTTAGCTCCACTCAAAAGCGATGAAAATCGCTTTTTTTGTTGTTTGCTGCTGTAACAGCTGACTTCAAATATTGAAGTATGCGGTATAATTGGATTGTAGATTGGAATGAGTATGGCTAATAAAACAATTGATTATTACAATACCAATGCATCCATGTTTACTTCAGATACAATCAGTGCAGATATGTCTGATGCTCAGCTGCGTTTCCTGTCTGCAATACAGACAGAACATCCTGGAACTGCTCTTAAGGATTTGACCATCTTAGACTTTGGATGCGGTACTGGCAGAGATACAAAGTATTTTCTTGATCGGGGATATACTGTAGCGGCAATTGACGGTTCAAAAGAACTGGCTCAAAAAGCATCTGATTATACAGGCATTCATGTAAAAACAATGCTGTTTCAGGATTTTCATGATGAAAATCGTTTTAATGGAGTCTGGGCATGTGCTTCCATACTGCATTTATCAAAGAATGAGCTTCCTAGTGTCATGAACCATATCGTCAAATCCTTAAAGGCTGGCGGAATTATCTATACCTCTTTTAAATATGGAAATTTTGAGGGATATCGGGGAAATCGATACTATACAGACTTAGACGAGCAGTCCCTGAACAAGTTGATCAGCCAATCTCCTTCAATTCGAATCCTGGAACAATGGATCTCTTCAGATGTCAGACCGGAAAGAAATCAGGAAAAATGGATCAATATCATAGCTGTAAAGGAAAATGATGACTGCTGATCTTTATGACAATCAGATAGTGAATCCTGCTCTGGATCTTCAGAGCTTTTCTCATGTTCTTGACAACAATGACCAAGGCTATAAATTCTTTTGGTTTCAAGCAGTACTGCAGCTGATGACAGAACAGAAGCGGATAATTAGCTTTGAAGAAATCATTGATAATATGCTGGCAAATGCGTGGTACATGGTCACAACTTATCATTTATGGTTGGGACCACGCCGGTGCAGCATCGAAGCCATGAACAAAATTGAACTTGCCGTTGATAAACTCAATCAAGTCTGTTCGCTACCTGCTGATGCGTCACGGCAGCAGATTATTGATGCGATACATGATAATGATTCAATTCTAAAAGAAGAAAAGATGATTTTGACTAAAAATGTTCCCTATCGTTTCCTGTCTCCGTTTCTTGATGCACATGCTTCTCCAGTTTGGAACAATCAAGCAAAAATGATGGAACTATACAACACACTCAATCAGGTAAAGGTTCTTCCCTATACATTTGTTCAAGCTGACACGCCGCTTCATCATGCAATTCATGTCAATGCTGACTGGGCGGTATATCTGATATCTCAATATACGATTATTCATGACTGGATCATTTACAATGAAGTCAGGTTCCTGCAGTCAAGAAATCCTGGTGTCCCTGGAATTGCTCAAAAACTGAATCCTGTCGGTGTCAGAAAGCTCGAAAATGTAAAAAAACTCTGGAAAGTTGTCCTTACAAATACCTCAGTGCCGGACATTTATACCGATCAGTTGATCAATCAAGAGCACTATGATATAGATCATTTTGTGCCTTGGTCATTTGTTGCCAGTGACGAATTATGGAACCTAATTCCAGCTGAAAAGAGCTTGAACTGCAGCAAAAGCAATAAACTGCCAAATTGGGATGAATACAGTGACAAGTTTGCAGACAAACAATATCTTCTATATCAACAGATATTTACATTTCCAGATATCAAGCATGAATTCACCAAATGCTATAAAGACAATCTTAACAATCAATGGGCTGTTGAACAGCTTTATATTCCTAACCATTCCTATCAGGAGTTTCATAGCATTCTAATGGAAAATCTGAAACCAATTTATGACGCTGCTAAAGACCAAGGATTCGAAGTCTGGCAGAGTCAACATAATTAACGGCAGGAGAAATCCCGCCGTTATTTTAATTCATTAGTTTTATGATGTTCTCGTTTGCGCATATACTGCATTTCATCTGCTTTCTGCAGTACTTCTGCCAGATCCGCATGTTCCTTATCACATCTCATATACCCAACTGACAAATTTACTGTATAGGGCAGCGCCAATGTTGAGCATGAGTTTTTAATTTTATCATTGAGCAATCCTGCAATTTTTTCTGGGATGACGCCTGAGCTTATATATGCACTCATGAGGAATTCGTCTCCACCAAGTCTTGCTGCAAAACCGCTGAAGATAACAGCAGTCTCTTTCAATGCATCCGCAACAACACATAAAGCTCTATCACCCTCCCCATGGCCGTATAAATCATTGATTTCCTTAAAATAGTCAACATCTATCATAAAAACATAAAATGGCTTTGCGGATGCTTCTTCCAGACTGTCTGACAAATAATACTGCGCTCTTCTGCGGTTGTTCAATCCTGTCAATGAATCATTGAAGACCTGCAGATCAAGCATATCTGTATAAACATAATAGATGCCGAGTGTTAATCCCAGATTCATGATTGGTGTATTGTGATTGATTATCTGCAGGATTCCAGCAGCGCTGGGAGCAATGACAAAATTGATCAGCGACAGTGCTTTGTTCTTTTCCGATGGTGACTTGACTTGATTTGCTTTATAGACAGCGGCAACCGAAGTCAGAATAATATAAGAGAAGACTGTACCTGCCTGTACAAAATAAAGAGGTCCGCGCTGATAGACGCCAGCTTCATTGATTTGGAAAAGAAAACCTGTCCAGGGAGAAACAACTGAAAGCACGATATCAACGGCGGCAGGCAGTGATATCAAAATCTTAAAAAGCATTTTCTGAAAATTATGAAGCTGCAGACGGACCCAGCCGAACAGGAACCAGAAAAACCCAACAAGCAGAACAGATATTTCATCTATGATTGTTATAATATTGCATGCCCAGTATGGGAATGCATGATTGATCTCTCTGAAAAAAAGCATCAGTGTATCTGTTGCAATATGGACAAGGAATGTGCAGATCATCATGAAGAACAGTTCTGCTTCCATCTGACTTCCGACTGTCGTTTTGATCTTTCTGAGTATTGGCAGCATGAACAATACGCAGGCAAAATTTGCAATCATATATGTTATCAACCCCGAATCACTGACTGTCGCCTGAAACATTTCACCACACTCCTTTCGTCAAGATACCTGTACATTGCAGGGAGAATGTTTTCTTTTCCCAAAATTACGTTTAAGATTATAGCATTGATACAACGATTATTCCGACAGCATATTATTAAAAGATGGATTTTAATGAGTAATGTTTGTTTTATGCGGCTGTTAAGCTTTTTTACAGATATAAGCATGATATTGGAGGAATGGGAATGACATGTGTGAAAGAGATCAGCATCAAAGAAATTGAAGGATTTCATTTAGGAAATGCGGAATACGAAAAAGCCGGAACTGGATGCACTGTTATCCTGCCGGTTGAAAAGACACTATGCGGTGTCGATGTCCGCGGCGGAGCACCCGCTTCGCGTGAAAGTGCACTGCTGAATCCTCTGGCGGCCAATGACGGCGTCCATGCAGTCATGCTGACAGGAGGCTCTGCCTATGGTCTGGATGCAGCATGCGGAATAATGAAGTATCTGGAAGCGAAAGGCATTGGTTTTCCCGTTGGCGGCGGTACGGTCGTACCGATTGTCTGTGCTTCCAGCATCCTTGATCTGGGTTGTGGGAGCAGTGAAATCAGACCCGATGAAGCGCTTGGAATGCAGGCATGCTTGAATGCTGAATATGATCTCTATGAAGATGGATGCCATGGGGCAGGAACCGGTGCTACCTGTGGAAAATTCTATGGTCCTGATGCAATGATGAAGAGCGGTATTGGATCGGCTGCCTTTCAGATTGGTGAATTGAAAGTAGGTGCCGTAGTGACAGTCAACTGTGCCGGTGACGTATTTGATTATCAGACAGGAAAGAAAATTGCCGGTGCCTGTGACTGGCAGCAGCACAGCTGGATGAGCTGTGAGGAAGCAATGTATGCAGCCATGACAAATATTGCAATGGGAGCCAATACAACCATTGGCGCTGTTATCACAAATGCTTCCTTCAATAAGACCGAGCTGACTAAAATTGCCGGTATGGCGCATGACGGCATGGCACGTTCCATCAATCCTGTTCATACAATGTATGACGGTGATTCTCTTTATGCATTAGGTACAGGAAAAGTCAAAGCAGATATTAATTTGGTCGGTACATTGGCTGCCAAAGCAGTATCCCAGGCAATTATCAATGCGGTCACATCTGCATCCAATGCGTATGGAATCCCATCCATGCACGAGATGATCGATGGTAGATCATGCTGAAGGGAAGGCAGGGACTGGATGTGCCCATCCTTTGAAGAATCTACGAACGCACAAAAAAGCCCTGGATAATTTCCAGAGCTTTTTCTTCGATACAGTTGTAATACAGTACCAAAGCTGATTAACGCTTTGAGAACTGCGGTGCTCTTCTTGCACCCTTTAAGCCGTACTTCTTTCTTTCCTTCATACGTGAATCACGTGTGAGGAATCCAGCCTTCTTTAATACAGCTCTGTAATCAGCGCTTGCTTCAAGAAGTGCACGGGCGATACCATGACGCATAGCGCCTGCCTGACCGGCATATCCGCCGCCTGCGACGTTGATCTTGATATCAAACTGGTCCTTTGTTTCTGTTAAGACTAATGGTGAGTTGACCATCATTCTCAGTGTTGCCTGAGGGAGATACTCATCCAATGTCTTTCCATTAACTGTGATGTTTCCTGTACCCGGAGTCATAAAGACACGGGCAACGGACTCCTTGCGGCGTCCTGTTCCGACATAAGTTACTGTCTTCTTCTTTGCTGTAGCCATCTGTCCCTATCCTCCTTACTTAACCTTCAGCTCAACTGGCTTCTGAGCTGTGTGTGGATGTTCTGCACCTTCGTAAACAAATAAATGTCCACGCTGTACATCACCCAGCTTAGTATGAGGAAGCATACCCTTGATGGCTTTCTCTACCCATTCAACTGTATAGTCCTCACGCATGTTCTTCGTGCTTCTGACACGGAGTCCGCCTGGGAACATCGAATGAGAGAAATATTCCTTCTTGTGATCCTGGTCACCTGTTACCTTGACCTTGTCTGCATTGATTACGATTACGTAGTCACCGCAGTCAACGTTTGGTGTAAAGGTTGGCTTATTCTTACCTCTTAATACTGAAGCTACTACCGTTGCGAGACGTCCAAGTGTGCAGTCTGTTGCATCTACAACATACCACGTATGGACAACTTCGCTAGGCTTGATCATCGTTGTCTGACGCATATTAACTATTCTCCTTTTTCAATATGTAGTTTCCGGGGCTACATTTGGCATGGAGTGCCGTATATCATTCTAGGCATTTCACACCATGAAGTCAAACGTTTTTTAGCTTGATCAATGGGATTTTTGTGTGTTTTATTTAAAAATTTTCCAAAATGCCCCTCGATTGGAGCGTTACTTCACAAACGGGGTCAAGATTCTGCTTCTTCAGCCATGTTTCCAGCTGTCCGATCAGTGACCGTCCCATTTCAAGATTTTCTTCATCAAATACGGCAAGACATCCATGACCGTCTTTCAGATAGAAACATCCCTGCTCCTGCTGACTGTGACGGGTCATAAAGGCATAGACACGTCTGTCCGAACGTTCTCTGACTCTTTTTTCCAGTTCTTCAATATCTGTATGGAACGGCAGAGCATCATCAAAGAGATATTCTCTGACCATGCACTGTTCTGTTAAAGCACAGATTTCAAAGTAATTGACTTCCTCCAGGCGCAGACCGCAGGCTGGTGCATTTTTATGCGGTGTATTTTTTGCCCTGGCATCCAGAATTTCTTTAACATGTTCCGGCGGGAACTTATGCTTTCCTGTTTCAATCAGGGCAGAGCTCATCATTCTGACCATGAAGCGCAGAAAGCCTTTGCCTCGGAAAGTCAGTGTGATCCTGTCTCCTTCGGTCTCCAGCTTGATGTCAAAGATAGTACGCACCTGATCTGGATATTCGCTCAGTGAAGAAGAGTTGAAGGAAGTAAAGTCATGCGTTCCAATCAGATATGGAACAGCACGCTTCATTGCCTCAACATCCAGATTGACCGGGCATTGATATGCCGTGTCTTTTGTAAAGACGTCATATGGACCGGTGTTGATGCGGTAGACATACTTCTTCCAGCGCACATTGTATCTGGCATGGAACAGTACCGGATCAACTTCACGGCAGTCCATGATATGAATATCCGCCGGCAGAAAACCGTTCATCGCACCCATCCATTTGCGGGCACTCATTTCTTTGTCCGTATCGAACATGAACACCTGGGCAGAGGCAGAAACACCAGCGTCTGTTCGGCCGCTGGCGATAATGTTGATCTTCTGTTCTGTGATCCTGTTCAAGATCTCTTCAATCTTTTCCTGGATGGATGTGCCTCTAGTCTGGGATTGCCATCCTTCATATCCGGCACCATTGTAAGCAACGGTGCATGCATATCGATGCATCATCTGAAGTATGCCAGCCATATCATGCATGCAAGCAGCAGGACTGCGCCCAGCAGCAGGATATAGTCTCTTCTTTCCATCTTCAATACTTTATAACGTGTCCGCGGTTCTCCTGGAGCATAGCCTCTTGCCTCCATTGCATTGGCAAGGTCTTCTGCTCTCTGGAAGGCAGATACGAATAATGGAACAATCAAGGACAGGATGGCCATCACACGTTCGGACAGTTTGCCTTCCTTCATATCAACGCCGCGGGACTCCTGAGCTTTCATGATCCGTTCTGTTTCATCGATCAGATCAGGGATAAAGCGCAGGGCAATCGAAATCAGCATCGCAATTTCATGAGAAGGAACACCGATCTTCTGAAACGGCTTCAGCAGATCTTCAATGCCAAGGGTCATATCCAGCGGCTTTGTTGTCGCCGTCAAACATGTCGTGATCATGATCATCAATAATAATCTGACGGCAATATACAGCGTTTGGATGACCGCATCACTGTAAATGGTAAAGGAACCTAATGTCAGCCATTCATCGCCGGTCTTAACGACCAGGATGTTGATGACCAGCAAGAAGAACAGCATGAACATCATCGGCTTCATTGCCTTCCAGATAAAGCCCCAGGAAAGCTTGGACAGAATGATGACGCAGGCGACGACCGCAAAGATGACCGCATATCCTATCCAGCCAGCCGGAAAGAAGATGGCAATCAATGCAATCAGCAATGCCCCGATCTTCGCTCTTGGATCCATCTTATGGATCGGCGAATCCATTGGCAGGTATCTGCCCAGCGTAAAGTTATTCATGGGACTTCACCTGCTTTGCAATATAATCTGCCAGAGCATCAATATCCTGTACATCGGCAGGAATATCAAAACCCTTTTCATTCAGCATATCTCTCATGCGGATCAAAGCCGGCGGCAGAATATTCATCGATCTGCACAGCTTTGAATCACGGAAGAAGTCCTGTGCATTGGTATGGACAAGGATCGACCCATCCGCCACAACCGCGACATCATCACAGTACGCAAACACATTCTCCATGTCATGCGTTACCATCAGCACGGTCTTGCCGTATTTCTGATTGAGCTCATAGAACAGCGACATCATTGCCTTGGTGCCGGCCGGGTCAAGACCTGCAGTCGGTTCATCTAAGACAAGCACCTTTGGATCCATCGCCAGGATCCCAGCAATTGCCGTTCTTCTCTTCTGTCCGCCAGACAGTTCCAGCGGTGACTTCAGATAACAGTCTTCCGGCAGATCAACAAGCTTCAAAGCTTTTCTTGCCTTTTCTTCTGCTTCTTCTTCACTGCAGCCAAAGTTCTTCGGTCCAAAGGCAACATCCTTCAGGACGGTCTCTTCAAACAGCTGATATTCCGGGAACTGAAAAACCAGTCCGACATCTCCGCGGAGACTCTTCAGTTTCTTTGGCTTCTCACCAGCCTTAATGACTCTGTCCAGGATATGGATCTCGCCTTCATCCGGCAGCAGCAGTGCATTTAGATGCTGCACCAGCGTTGACTTGCCTGATCCTGTCTGCCCGATCACAGCTGTGATCTTCCCTTCCTGGATATCCAGATTGACATCCTTGAGGGCGGCGTACTGGTAAGGAGTGCCTTCACTGTAAGTGTGGCTTACATGTTCGAATGTAATCGGCATAATTCCTCCAGCAGTCCATCCATCGTGATATAGCGTTCCAGCTTGATTCCTCTTTCTGCCAGCTTCTTTTCAAGCTTCATGGAGAAAGGAATATCCAGCTGAATCTCATTCAGCTTCTTTTCATGGGCAAAGATATCATCCGGTGTTCCGGTCATGACGACCTTTCCTTCATTCAATGCAATCACGGCATCGCTTGCCGCAACTTCATCAATATCATGTGTAATTGAAACAATCGTCAGGCCTGTCTCATGATGCAGGTCCATGATGACTTTCTTGATCTCATCTTTTCCCTGCGGATCGAGCATGGCGGTTGCTTCATCAAAGATCAGAATCTCCGGCTTCATGGCTAAAACACCGGCAATGGCAACTCTCTGCTTCTGACCGCCTGACAGTCTGGTCGGTTCATGATCAAGATATTTCGTCATCCTGACTCTTTCGGCATTGGCATCTATGATGCCGTCCATCTTTTCCTGCGGCACTTGATGATTCTCCAGGCCGAAGGCAATATCATCTCTGACGGTCGAACCGATGAACTGATTGTCCGGGTTCTGGAAAACGATGCCGATCTTCGCGCGGATGGCATTGAGGTTCTCCAAAGTCAGTTCCAGTCCATCGATCTGGATGGAACCGCTCTTCTTCTCTAAAAGACCTGTGATCAGTTTGGCAATCGTGGATTTGCCGGAACCATTTTGACCGATGATGGTCGTATACGTTCCCTTTTCCACAGAAAAAGACACATTGTCTATCGTTTCACTGTTCTCGTCATATGAGAAATTCAGATTTTTTACGTCAATAATTCCCATGGCTTCTCCTTACAACATGTCTTATTATAGCGCAGTTTATTTTATTCCCCATTTTCACGCTTGATGATTGGCAGGATCTCGGGCAGACTTCTGACTCTTCTGCAGTCAACATCCATATGTTCACTTCTGCGGTCAAGCAGGATCGGGGTGATGCCGGCATTCCTGGCACCTTCGACGTCGCCTTCCAGATCATCACCGATATGAATGACTTCCTCCGGTCTGCAGCCAGCCAGTTCCAGTGCCTTCAGGTAAATTTCTTTCCTTGGCTTATATGCCTTCACGTCCTCACCTGAGATGATGCCGTTGGCATGGAGCCCATTCCTTCTTAAGCAGACTTTCGCATAGTCACCGGCATTATCCATTAAGATATAGACCGGCAGTTTGACCAGATCAAAGAAACTCTGCACATCACTGAATAATGGCGCATACATCCAGTAATTCTGAATACATGTATGGAGCTGATTATGGTCAGCCTTTAACTTCACTTCTGCATCTGCCTGATCCAGAAGCTTCATGACTAACTCATCTTCCGTCAAAAAAGTATCTTGATAGCACTCTCTTTCCGCAAGTCTCAGATGATTGAAATACCAGCGTACTGCTTCATCTTTATCTTTCACTGTACTGTGTTCTGTAAAAACATTGACCATTTCGTCAAATTCATTTCCGCGCAACTGCAGGATCGTTCCTGTATAATCCAAAAATACTGCCTTGATCATATCTACCTCTCAAAAACGGAACAATTATACCATGTTTTAAATAATATGCATCTTTACAAAAAAATCTGCTTCTTCAGCAGACTTATTGAACTTGAGTAATCAGCTGTTCCATGGCATCTTTGGACAGCGGAGCGTTCCAAGCACCGATGCAGTAGCTGTATTCACCTGAGACCCAGGTAGCAATCGAGATGTTTGTTCCATCTCCGTATTCTGTCACTTCCTTATCGCCTACATCAACAATGTTGGTGCTCCGGTATGTCTCATTGACATCATAGACCGGCGAACCGCACATGATACCCTTGGCAATGCGCAGTCCTTCCTCACCATTGCTGTTGAGATAACGTATTTCGTAAATCTGCTGGGTATAGACATAATAATGTGCATCTGTATAGACCTGAGACGGTGTTTCAGGGACCTCAAGCGTGAACTTGGCAATAGCCTGCGCAGTTGCCGGGGATTCTAATTCTGTCCACACCTGCGCCTGAGACTGGCCAAAAGCAGCCTGCGGTACAACAACACAGGACTGTGTTCCATCTTTATTCTTATTCAGATTGATGATTGACATGATGCCGATGACAAGGGCAGCTGCAATCAACAAATAAGGCGTCAGATTCTTCTTGACCGACTTTGCGGGTTTTGCATCCTGTTCTGCCGCAGGCTGTTCTTTTTCTTCTGTTTCTACTGCTTCAGCCTGTTCTTTTTTTTCTTCCTGATTCATAGGGCACCTCAATTCTATTGATTAATATACAAGAATTCACATTGTTTGGCGACTGGTTTCTGCTTCTGGAACAAAAAAGGCTCTTTTTCAAGAGCCTGTATCCTGTTTACTTTGAAATTGTCTGTGATTCGTAGACACCGTGCAGAGCTGCTGTCTGATTGGCAACATTCAGAATATCACTGAGAATTGCACCTTCTTCAGTAAACAGCTTTTTCTGTGCTGTCATCTCATGATCAGAAAGCTGGACACAGATGTATCCGGCAGCATCCATGACATCCAGGAAGGATTCCAGATCTGCATGGTCTTCAAATGTGACCTTATGCGTGACCGTGATCAGTGTATCATTTTCAAACATGCCGTTGAACTCGCTGTTTCTTGCCAGCAGTCCTTCAACAAAATCCGGATCCAGATACGGATAGACCCCGCATACTTCCTGCACTTCTTCCGGTTTGTCGGAAGCATCGAACTGCGGTTCTTCTTCACCGCCTTCTGGATCAGCATCTATCTTAATGAAGTGAACTTCATCGTTTCCTGCTTCATCCTCGTCTGTATCTTTTTCCTCATCCTTGCGATCCTTCAGAATCTTTGCAAGAACAACTGCTCCTACTGCAGCTGCAGCAATGGCAGCACCTACGATTGTCTTATGGAACATAACTTAGCCTTCCCTTCTTCTCTAGGAACCTGTGCTTTTATTTTAGCACATTGAGAAAGAAAAAACCGGAAACTCATATTGAATAAACATTCCGGTAATTTTGTCTATTTTACTGCTGATGGTGTTTTCTGGCATGTTCGGACAGAACTGCTGCCAGACAGATGGAATTGACTTTGACATCCTTGGAATCAGAACGAGAGGTCAGAATGACCGGTGAAGAGGTTCCTGTCAGCATGGCACCTGCCTTGACGTTCGGCACCATGTGTCCGATTGCCTTATACGTAATGTTGCCGCTGTGGATATCCGGGAAGATCAGAATATCTGCCTTGCCGGCGCATGGGCGGTCTTCAGCACCCTTTTCCTTCGCAGCAGCCTCATAGAGGGCAACATCAAGCGAAAGCGGTCCATCCACGACACATCCCTTCAATTCACCATTTTCGCACGCCTGACGCAGTTCATCCGCCTCTACCGTTGCCGGCATTTTTGGATTGACTGTTTCAACAGCTGCCAAAGGAGCAACTTTTGGTTCATTGACGCCGCAGGCCTGGGCTACTTCTGTGCAGTAAGCTATCATAGCCTTCTTGTCTTCCAGGGTCGGATATGGAATAAAGGCCACATCCGAAAGGAACAGCAGGCGGTCGATGCCCGGAATCTCAAAGACGGCAACATGGGACAGCGGTCTGCCTGTACGCAGGCCAACATCTTTGTTCAGCACGCTCTTGAGAAAATCCCTGGTCGGCAGGATACCCTTCATATACATATCTGCTCTGCCGTCATGGACCAGCTTGACTGCGGTCAAAGATGCCTCGATCTTATCCTGCACATTGATGATCTGATACTCATCCATCTTCATGCCGATCCTGGCACCGATTTCTCTGATCTCAGCTTCATCTCCAACCAGGACGGCATCAATGATGCCGCGCTGATGTGCTTCCTTGACAGCTTCCAGAACAGGTTCATCCTGTGCGCATGCCACTGACAGTATTTTCTTATCACACTGTGAGATCTCCGCAAAGAGGTCTTTGAAAGTTCTGCTCATACCATTCTTCTCCTTTGAAGCTCTTTACTTCTGATCATTGAAGCCCTGCCATACAGGATGACCGAGATATGTCTTAGCCTTCAACTCACCGCGCAGCACCTTCAATGCATTGAATGCCATCGCTTCCTGTTCAAACTCACCAGGATAGACTGCAATCGGGGCAATCCAGCTGCAGGATTCCTTGATCTGTTCAGCGATGTCATCAAAGCGCATTAAGCCGCCGGTCAAGACGATGCCGTCAACGCTGCCCTTCAGAACAACAGACATCGCACCGATCCACTTGGTGATCTGATAGACCATGGCCTGCCAGATCCTTGTATACTGCGGATCGTCTGCTTCTACTTTTTTATGGATGGCATCAGAATCTGATGTATTGAACCAGCTCGAGAAGCCGCCTCCGGCACTGCACAGGACACGCAGCTGCTCGTTGGTGACGTCCTTCATATCTGTTGTCAAAGTTGTGATCGGCATGGAACCCATACGCGTCGGTGTAAATGGTCCTTCGCCGCCGCCGCCGTTATTGCCGTCGATCATCCTGCCATGGGCGTGTGCAGAGATTGTAATGCCGCCATCGATATGACAGACAACAAGATTCAGATCTTCGTATTTCTTTCCGATTGATGCCGCATAGCGTCTGGCTGCTTCCTTTGTATTCAATACGTGGGATGCCGGATGACGATAGACACCTTTGACGCCGGTGATCCTGGCTAAGTCACAGTATTCATCCACGACGGTTGGATCAACGGTGAACATCTGCGCACCGTATTTGTCATGAACTCGCTGGGCCATCTGCACGCCGAGCATGGATGCATGGTAAAGCCCGGCCACGTGATTGCGGGTATCCTCGACCATCTTTTCATCAATCTGATATATGCCGCTCTCCATCGGCCAGCATGCACCGCCTCTGCCGACCACTGCATCCAGTCCATGCAGATCAATATGATTGTCTGCTAAGAACTGTTCAATAACTTCCATTCTGTAGTCCAGCTGGGCATTAATATCCCCAATCTTTCTCAGCACAGTGGAGTCATGAAATACATTTTCTTCAAAGACCAATTTTTCATTTTCAAACAATGACAGTTTCGTTGATGTCGAACCTGGATTGATGACAAAGATACGATATAATTTTTCTTCCATTTCCCTCATCTTCTCTCAAGCTGTCTTCTTGGCAAGTTCTGCTTTCAGTCCCTGCGTCAGCAGCGGAACAATCTTCTTCAGGTCACCGACAATGCCGTAGTCTGCAACATCGAAAATTGGTGCAGAAGGATCATTGTTGACCGCAATGATAATATCAGATTCTTCCATTCCTGCAACATGCTGGATTGCGCCTGAGATACCAATGGCGAAATAGACATGCGGACGGACGGTCTTGCCGGTCTGTCCGACCTGCAGTTCCTTCGGCATCCATCCCGCATCCACAACTGCACGGGAACATGCCACTGTACCATGCAGTACTTCGGCAAGATCTTCAAGCATCTTGAAATTCTCCTGACTGCCGACACCGCGGCCCCCGGAGATAAGGATCTTGGCATCCTGAATATCAGCTGCTGTCGAAACTTCCTTGACAATCTTTAAAATATCAACGTAGCGGGCATCTCCCTGGAAGCCCGGGTTGAAGACAATAACTTCAGCTTTCGCACCTTTGACCGGTGCCAGCTTCTTCATAACGCCGGGACGTACCGTTGCCATCTGTGGACGGTGGTCTGGGCAGGCTATGGTAGCGATGGTGTTGCCGCCGAAGGCAGGACGCGTCATCAGCAGCAGTCCATGTTTCTGATCTGCTTCATGCCCTGGCAATGGCTGCAGCGGGAAGTCGCCGATTTCCAGCTGTGTGCAGTCTGCCGTCAAGCCTGTATGCACTCTGGCGGATGTCTGCGGTCCCAGGTCTCTGCCAATGGCAGTTGCCCCGACCAGCATGATCTCCGGCTTGAATGATTCAATCACGGATGCTAATGCATGTGCATATGGCTCCGTACGGTAATCCTTTAATGCTGGGTCATCAACCAGGATGACTTGATCTGCTCCATATTCAGCCAGTTCATCGCATAAGCCCTTGACATCAGAGCCCAGCAGAACTGCTGTTATTTTCTTTTCTTCAAGGCTGTCAGCTAATTCTCTGGCTTTGCCAAGCAATTCCAATGATATATTTGAAAGCTGATTGTCGACCTGCTGTGCAAAGATGAACACGCCTTTATATTCACTTAAATCCATTTTGTTTTCCTCGCCTTTCCTTGTGTTCTGTCAACTTCTTCAGATCACATGCTTTTCTGCAAGCCGTGCAATGATATACTCTGCCGCATCCTCTGCGGTCTCTGGGGTAACAACAGTGCCCTTGCCCTTGGCTACTTTATCCGATGCCTTGGCAATGACAGTTGGTGATCCCTTCAGACCGATGTTCTCATCAGCCACATCCAGGTTGGCACGTCCCCATACCGTCACCTGTGCATCATAGGCATCAAAGATCCTGCCTGGCTGCATATAGCGCGGCTGAGTTGCTTCTCCTAAAACCGTCAAGAGACATGGCAGCTTTGCCTTAACAATATGATATCTGTCTTCGAACTGACGCTTGGCAGTCACATATCCATTCTCCACTTTGATATCAGATGCATAGGAAATGACTGGAATGCCCAAATGCTGGGCAATCTGCGGTCCGACCTGTGCTGTATCACCATCGATTGCCTGACGGCCGGTGATGACCAGATCATATTCCATATTCTTCAAAGCACCGGCAATGGTAGAAGATGTTGCCCATGTATCTGCACCGCCAAGAACGCGGTCGGTAACCAGCAAGCCTTCATCTGCACCCATGGCCATTGCCTCACGCAGTACTTCATCTGCCTTCGGCAGCCCCATCGTAACGGCAGTGACCTTTGTATTTTCAGGATCCTGATCCTTGATTCTCAATGCTGCTTCCAATCCTGCTTTATCATCTGGATTCATGATGGCCATCATGGCTGCACGGTCCAGTGTTCCATCCGGTTTAAAACGGACGCCGCCGGCGGTATCCGGAACCTGTTTGATGCATACAACTATTTTCATCATCTCTGCCTCTTTCCCTACTTCAGCAGTGCACCGGAGATGACCATCTCCTGCACTTCGGATGTTCCTTCATAGATCTCTGTGATCTTGGCATCACGCATCATGCGCTCTACTTCATAATCACGGATGTATCCATAACCGCCCATCAGCTGGACGCACTTTGTGGTGACATCCATAGCAGCCCTAGCGGCAGCCAGCTTTGCCTTGGCAGCTTCGACTGAATACGTGCTCTGTGTTTCCTTAGCAACGGCTGCTTTATAGACCAGCAGCTGGGCTGCTTCAATTTCAACTGCCATATCAGCCAGCTGGAACTGGGTATTCTGGAACTGAGATAGAGAACGGCCGAACTGCTTTCTTTCCTTGACGTATGCAAGAGCTCTGTCAAACGCACCCTCGGCAATACCAAGGGCCTGGGCAGCGATACCGATACGTCCGCCGTCCAATGTATGCATGGCAATTGGGAAGCCCTTGCCGCGCTCACCCAGAAGATTCTCCTTTGGAATGCGGCAGTCTTGGAAGATCAGTTCATAGGTCGCTGAGCCACGGATGCCCATCTTTTTTTCCTTGGTGCCGAAAGAGAAGCCTGGAGTTCCCTTTTCAACAATGAACGTTGAGAACTTCTTTTTCTTTCTTCCCTTGGCATCAGTGACAACATCGGTATAGGCAACAATGACATAGACATCTGCTTCCTTGCCATTGGTGATGAAGCACTTGGATCCATTGAGGACCCAGCTGTCACCATCTTCCACAGCTCTTGTCTGTACGCCCTGTGCATCTGTTCCTGCTCCTGGCTCCGTCAAGGCAAAAGCACCAAGCTTTTCCCCTTTAGCCAATGGGACAAGGAACTTTTCTTTCTGCTGCTGGGTTCCGAACTGGGCAATCGGATCACAGCATAAGGATGTATGTGCAGACAATGCAACGGCTGTTGTACCGCAGCACTTTGCCAGTTCTTCTACACACATGACATATGTCAAAGGATCACATCCCTGACCGCCGAATTCCTTTGCAACTGGAATGCCTAAGAATCCATTGGCAGCCATCTTCTCAATGGTCCCTCTTGGGAACTCTTCTTTTTCATCTGTTTCAATGGCAAGCGGCTTCACTTCGTTTTCAGCAAATTCTCTGAATAAACGGCGTGCCATCTGGTGCTTTTTATCAAGCTGAAAATCCATATCTGATTCCTCCATTTTTATTTTCTATGAAAGCGTCAGATCACAGATGCCTGTTTCTCCGACGCCTTGATGTGTATTGATTATGCCTGTTTCACTGCAGCAGACGGGACAACTGTCTCCTCTATTGCATCGATTGCTGTTTTATTTCCATCAGCGTATTTATAAAAACCGATATTGGTCTTCACTCCTAAATGATTGCCGCGCACCATCTTCTTTAAAAGCAGGGCAGGACGGTATTTTGAATCGCCTGTTTCAGAGTAGAGAACATTCATGATGGCCAGCACGACATCAAGTCCAATATAGTCTGCCAGTTCCAGCGGTCCCATCGGATGATTGCATCCCAGCTTCATTGCATTATCAATACCGGTGATGTCAGCGACACCTTCGGAGTATACATTGATTGCTTCATTGATCATTGGAATCAGAATACGGTTGACGACAAATCCAGCACTCTCTTCGACCTGTACTGGAGTCTTATCAAGCATGACAGCAATCTTCTTAACGTCATCGACTGTCTGCTTTGGTGTATTCAGGCCGGCAATGACTTCAACGAGCTTCATGACCGGTGCTGGGTTGAAGAAATGCATGCCGATGATCGGCTTCTTCAGACCGATGCCGATTTCTGTAATGGAAAGAGAAGATGTGTTGGAGGCATAGATGCATTTTGGATTTTCGACAACTTCATTCTGCATATGCTTGAACAGCTTCTTCTTCATTTCCATGTTCTCGATGACCGCTTCCACAACAAGATCTGGATCAACGGCAATTTCATCCTTGCCTGTCTTGATCTTTGAAAGGATCTTGCCTGCTTCCTGCTGCGTCATCTTCTTCTTGGCAATCTTCTTAGAGAAGACGGTGACGATCTGCTTCAGGCCGTATTCAGCATATTCCATTTCAACATCACAGAGATAGACAGTTTCAACTTCATCACACTGTGCAAATGTCTGTGCAATTCCGCGGCCCATTGTGCCGGCGCCAATTACTGCTACTTTCATATATTCTTTTCTCCCTATTGGTTAATGAAATTCTTTTCTTTCCGTTTCTCCAGGAATGCACTCATGCCTTCCTTTTGATCATGTGTCTCAAAGCAGTCGCCGAATTTTCTTTCTTCGATCTTCTCTGCTTCTTCCATGGAGACTTCCAAGCCTTCATTGATGGCAGCCTTTGCATTAGCTACCGCAATCGGAGCATTCTTGGCAATCTGGGCAGCTGTCTTTTCAGCTGCGGCCATTAACTGATCTGCTGGTACAACGCTGTTGACCAGGCCAATGCGCAGTGCCTCATCTGCCTTGATATTGCGGGCAGTGAAGATCATCTGCTTGGCCATGCCGGCGCCGATCAGACGAGCTAACCGCTGGGTGCCGCCAAAGCCTGGGGTGATTCCTAAACCTGTTTCCGGCTGACCAAAGACCGCATTTTCTGAAGCGATGCGGAAGTCGCAGGCCATTGCCAGCTCACAGCCGCCGCCCAATGCATATCCATTCACCGCTGCAATTACTGGAATCGGCAGTGTCTCGATCTTACGGAAAATGTCATTTCCCTTCCGTGAGAATTCTCTGCCGCCGTTCTTGTCCAAGCCGGACATCTCAGCGATATCTGCACCTGCAACAAATGACTTGTCACCGGCACCGGTTATGATTAGACATCTGGTTGTCTTCAGATCAACTGCATCCAGCACACATTCCAGATCATCCAGCACTTGAGAGTTCAAAGCATTCAAGGCACTTGGACGATTCATCGTGATTACTGTGATGCTGTCCTTGGCTTCATATTCAACGAAGCTCATATGTCTTCAGTCTTCTCTTTCAACGACAGTTGCACATCCCATGCCGCCGCCGATGCATAATGTTGCTAAACCTCTGTGTGCGTTCTTCTGCTGCATTGCATAGAGCAGCGTGACAAGAATACGTGTTCCGGATGCACCAACTGGATGGCCATAGGCAATTGCACCGCCGTTGACATTCAGCTTGCTTGGATCAAACTTCAGCTCCTTGGCAACTGCGCAGCTCTGAGCTGCGAAGGCTTCATTTGCCTCATACAGATCAAAGTCATCAATTGTCAGACCCGTCTTCTTCATGATCTTTCTGGTCGCTGCCACAGGGCCGACGCCCATGATGCTTGGATCAACACCTGCAAGGCATCCAGCGACCCATACTGCCATCGGCTTGACGCCGAGCTCCTTTGCCTTTTTCTCGCTCATGACAACAACTGCCGCTGCACCGTCATTGATGCCTGATGCATTGCCGGCTGTGACTACACCGCCCTCTCTGCCAGAGCAGCACTTCAGCTTGGCAAGGATCTCAGGTGTCTGTCCTTCACGCGGACCTTCATCTGTATCAACAACAACGATTCCCTTTTTCTTACCCATGTTGACTTCAACTGGAACAATCTCATCCTTGAGCAGTCCAGCCTTCTGCGCTGCGACTGCCTTGTTCTGTGAAGAAGCAGAGAATGCATCGAGCTCTTCACGGGTCAGATGCCACTGCTCGGCAACATTCTCGGCAGTGATCATCATGTGATAGTCATTGAAGGCATCCCACAGTGCATCATGCACCATGGCATCGACCAGACCATCCTTTGGCGTATTCATACGATATCCGAAACGTGCGTGCGGAAGCAGGTACGGAGCATTGCTCATGGATTCCATGCCGCCCGCAACAACAATGTCAGCATCGCCAGCCTCAATCATTTCAGCCGCCATGTTCACAGCATCCAGACCTGATCCACATACCACGTTGATGGTAACAGCCGGGGCCTCAATCGGAAGACCCGCCTTCAAGGAAGCCTGTCTTGCTGGATTCTGTCCCTGCCCTGCCTGAATGACGTTGCCCATGTAGACCTGATCGACCTGCTCTGGTTTCAGACCTGCGCGCTTTAATGACTCTTTGATCACCGCTGCACCTAAATCCACTGCTGGAACTGTACTTAATTCGCCGCCCATTTTACCGATGGCTGTACGACATGCACCTGCTAAAACAATTTTCGTCATATCCTTTTCATCTCTTTTTCTATGAAATGCTAAATACTTGTGATTTCTTTAACATTTACAGTTCCGAATCATAGCACTAATTTCAAAGAGCAGAGCATAAAATGTTAATATTTTCACATGTAAACGGTTACATCCATGACAATTATGCTGAAATGTATCTGAATCTGCTGTGATGCGTTAATTCTACATATTTGAAAATCTATGCATATTTATGATTGCATGCATGTGATAATCTCTCATTCTTGCATGTTTGCGCAAAAAAAGAAAAACGGCCAGAGATCTCTGACCGCTGCTATTACTTCAGCAAATATTCCATAATTTCCACCGCATTGGCTGCTGCACCCTTGCGGATCTGGTCGCCGCAGCACCACAGCACTAAGCCATGGTCATTGCAGAGATCTTTTCTGATCCTGCCGACATAGACAAGATCCTGGTCACTTGTTTCAAGCGGTGTCGGAACATGACTAGTGCATAAGACATCACCATTGAAATCCTTGATGGCCGCTTCTGCCTGCTCTACTGTCACTTGATCCTTGGTGACAAATGTCACGGAGATGGAATGAGAGCGAAAGACCGGAACACGAACGCATGTACATGTGACCTTCAAATCCGGCAGATGAAGGATCTTTCTTCCCTCATTCTGCATCTTCATTTCTTCAGTCGTATAACCATTGTCATTGTAGGAACCAATCTCGGCAACACAGTTGTATGCAATCTGAGCTGGGAAGATATGCGGCACAACTTCTTCCTGCCTGCGGACTGCTTCAATCTGATCTTCCAGTTCTGAAATACCGCTCATGCCGGCACCGGAAACGGCCTGATACGTGCTTGCATTGACAGCGATAATCGGTGACAGCTTTGCAATTGGCGCCAGCGCCATCATCGTAATGATTGTGGAACAGTTCGGATTGGCAATCAAGCCGTGATGGAGCTTGGCATCCTCACCATTGATCTCCGGAACAACTAACGGAACACCCTCTTCCATGCGGAAGGCGGAGCTGTTGTCAATATAGACAGCACCAGCTTTTTCAATTAAAGGACGGTACTGCTTACTGAGAGCATTGCTGACCGCACCCAAGACAAAGTCCAGTCCATTCAAGCGCTCCTGACTGACCAGTTCAATGGTCAGTTCCTGACCGGCAAAGGGAATCTTCTTCCCGGCAGATCTCTCTGAGGCAAATACTCTTACTTCTTCCGGATCCAGTTTTCTTTCTTCGATGCATGCCAGCATCTGTCTGCCGACCGCACCGGTCGCGCCTAAGATTCCTATTTTCATTTTTCACTCCTTGCCTGCGATACAAACTTATCGTAGATCGCATGAATTGCCTTTTCAAAATCACGGTCATCGACACCAACTGCAATGGATAATTCATCACTTGACTGATTGATGACCTTAATGTTAATTCCGTTCTTGCCAAACTCACTGAGGAACTGTCCGGACATGCCCGGCACCTTCTTCATGCCGCGGCCAACCACTGCAAGCATGGCCATATGGTCTTCAATGCGCAGATCATCCGGATCAAATTCTTTCTTCAGACGGGAAACAATCTCATACAGGCTCTTTTCAACAGTCTTGGTCTGTACAATCACCGAGAAAGTATCGACAGTGATGGGAACACTTTCAATCGAGACATGATATTCTTCAAAAATGGAAAGGATCCGTCTTAAGAAGCCGACTTCTGCACTGCTGTGGCTCTTGACGATGGTGATCACGGTAAAGTCTTTCCGGCCGGTAATTCCTGTAACTGCATGCGGTGGTTCCTTCTTGTCCATCTCACTGCAGTCATTCATGATCATGGTTCCAGGGTTTTCAGGATCATTGGTATTTCTGACATTGATGGGAATGTTCTTGGAACGGACTGGGAAGACGGCATCATCATGAAGAACGTTGGCTCCCATGTAGGACATCTCACGCAGTTCATTGTAAGTGATACGCGGGATGCGGACAGGATTGTCAATAATCCTAGGATCCGCAACTAAGAAGCCGGATACATCTGTCCAGTTCTCATAGACATCCGCATCAACAATATTAGCGATGACAGCACCGGTAATATCCGAACCGCCTCTGCTCATAACTTTAATGACTCCGTTCGGAAGTGCCCCATAGAAGCCAGGGACCAAGATCTTTCTGCCTTTCTGAACATGTCTGTTGAGCAGTTCAGCAGTGCGCTCCATATCGATGGTCCCATCATAGTGGAAAGCCATGACTTCAGCTGCATCAACAAACTCCGCATCCAGATATTCTGCCAGCAAGAGACCAGTCAGGTATTCCCCGCGTGAAACAAGATAATCCGTATTCAAGTCACGGTCAATAATAGAACGGATGCGGCTGAACTCTGTTTCCAGATCTGTCTTGAGCCCCAGATTATTCTTGATGCTCATGTATTTATCCTCAATCAGCTGAAAGATGCTGTCGTAGGATACGCCATACTTGACATGGGCTGCACACAGATACAGAAGATCCGTTACTTTATGATCCTCATGCGTTTCCTTGCCGCAGGCACTGGTCACAATGAACTTCCTGTCACGGTCTTCATCGATAATTTTTTTTACCTTTTCAAACTGTGTACTGTTGGCAACTGAAGAGCCGCCGAATTTGACTACCTTGATCATTGTGCCACCTCCGCTAAGAACAGTGCTTCGTCATTTACACTCTGGACTGCAACCTTCACATCCATGAAGGATACTTTCTTTGTCAAAAAGGAATTGGAGCCAACACGTCTTTCAATCAGTTCCGGATTGAACAGAGCTGTCTTCTTCGTACGGATATAGAAGACTGCTTCATATCCTGCTGCCGAGACCGGCTTGTGATTCATTGCCGCATCTGCATTTTCTTTCTCTTCACTGATATCAATCAAGTCCTGTACGACCGCATGGGCCGTCGGCAGAGAGCCTGCTCCCTGGCCGATGAATACTGCCTTGCCTAAAGTATTTGATTCACATTCCAAAGCATTGTAGTTCAGTGGAATACTGGCAAAGACATCCTCCTTCTTCAGGAAGAAGGGGCGGACAAAGATGGATACTGTTGCATCATGATTTTCCCCGCTGCCGATCAGTTTGCATGTATACCCATTGTTCCGGCACCAGTCGATATCTTCCATCGCAATGTTCTGAATGCCGTATGTTGGAATCTCATCCGGATCAACGACAGTATGGAAGGCAGCCAGCGAAGACAATGCTGTCTTATAGCGGACATCCCAGCCTTCGACATCGTCAGATGGATTGCGCTCAGCGTAGCCTAGTCCCTGTGCTTCCTTGATCATCGGCTCCAGTTCCTGATTCTCACTGTTCATACGAGTCAGAATATAGTTGCTGGTACCGTTGAAGATTCCATAGAAGGAACGTATATCATCGACCCGCTGAATATGGCTGATCTCATGTATCCATGGAATGCCGCCGCCGCAGGTTGCTTCATACTGCAGCCTCACATGTTTCTCAGCTGCCAATGCGAATAATTCCTCTGCCGAAGAAGCCAGCATCTTTTTATTTGATGTAACAACATTCTTGCCGTTCTCTATCGCCTTTTTGACAAAGCTGTGCGCAGGCTCCAGGCCTCCCATGCATTCACATACTGTATCAATGGAAGGATCATCCAGGATATCATCCGCATTCATTGTCATGCGGGCATCGGTCATTTCAGCTTCGCTCTTGACCAGGATCCTTACAATTTCCATTTTCTCTGTTTCCGGAGTTTCCTGACGGTCAATGATCTTTCTGACCCCGCTGCCAACAACTCCATGGCCCAATAAACCTATTTTCATCATCGTATCCTCTTCTAAAATGTTTCTATTCTAGATACACTTGTTTTTAAAACACAAACATAGTATCATTTCTTAGACGTTGAATCAAGGAGAATATTATGGTCAAGTACGAAAGCACGAGAAACAGAAAAGAAATTGTATCTGCACACGAAGCTGTCATTCATGGATTAGCCGGTGACGGCGGTCTCTATACTCCGGAGAAGATCGAAGGACATATTGATCCAAAGGAGATTCTGAACTGCAGCTACCAGGAAACAGCTGCCAGGATCATCGGCACCATGCTGGATGACTACAGCGCAGAAGAGATCCGCGGCTGTGTGGAAGGTGCTTATGATCAGAAGTTTGATACAAAAGAAATCGTACCGTTAAGAAAGATCTCGGATGGATGGTTAATGGAACTGTGGCATGGACCGACAAGTGCCTTTAAGGATGTTGCTCTGACCATTCTGCCTAGACTGCTGACTGCCGCATATAAAAAAGAGAACAGAGATGACAAGATTGCCATCCTGACTGCCACTTCCGGTGATACCGGCAAAGCAGCTCTTTCAGGATTTGCGGATGTGCCGCATACTGCCATTACGGTCTTCTATCCTGAGATTGGTGTATCACCGATCCAGAAGAGACAGATGCAGACCAGCAGAGGGAAGAATGTTGAAGTCATTGCCGTAAAGGGCAACTTTGATGACTGTCAGCGCATGGTCAAGCAGGCCATGTCTGATCCAGAAGTCCAGGCTTCTCTTCAGGGAGTCACCCTGTCTTCGGCCAACAGCATCAACATCGGCAGACTGGTGCCGCAGATCGTCTACTACTATTCCTCCTATGCAAAGCTGGTCAATGACAAGGTCATTGCCTGCGGAGACAAAGTCAACTTCGTTGTTCCGACCGGCAACTTCGGTGATATCTTAGCCGGGTATATGGCTGAGTGTCTGGGACTGCCAGTTGGCAGACTGATCTGTGCATCCAACACCAACAATGTCCTGACTGATTTCTTGAAGACAGGTGTCTATTCAATCAAACGCCCATTCCACACCACGATGTCTCCTTCCATGGACATCCTGATCTCCAGCAACCTGGAGCGTCTGCTGTTCATGATGAGCGGCAATGATGATGTGATGGTCAAACAGATGATGACAAAGTTAAAAGAAGAAGGAAGCTATGCTGTCCCTTCCTCCTTAAAGGAAAAGATTGCGGAAAAGTTCTGCGGCTATTGGACTTCAGAAGAGGACTGTGCTGCCGTCATCCATGATCTGTTCCAGCAGGAACATGTCCTGATTGATCCGCACACTGCCGTTGCCCTGCATGCAATGAAGCAGTATCAGAAAGAAACACAGGACAGTACGCCATGCGTTGTCCTTTCAACTGCTTCCCCATATAAATTTGGACATGATGTCCTGAAGGCTGCCCTGCAGGAAGATATCGCAGATGACTTTGCAGCAATGGAGCGGCTGCAGGAAGCGTCCGAGATGACCATTCCAGCAGGCTTAGCAGAATTGAAGCAGCTGCCGGTCCGCTTTGAACGCTCAATTGAAATTCAGGATGGCATGCATGTGATTGCCGAACGCATGAAGGAGATTTCTCATGATCACGATTAAGGCACCCGCCACTTCTGCAAATCTCGGTCCTGGCTTTGACTGTCTCGGTATGTCATTTGATATCTACAATACTTTTGAAGTGGAACGGGCTGACAGTGACTCATTAGAAAATGTCGAAGACCGTTTCAATAACGCAGATAATTTATTTCTTCGTGCATATCACTACGGCATGCAGAAAATCGGCATGGAGGACGGCATTCATGCGGTCTTCCATTGTGATATCCCTGTCTCGAGAGGGCTTGGCTCCAGTGCAGCGATGATCACTGCCGGCCTGTCAGCAGCCAGTGCGCTTCATGATGATGCGCTGAGTGAAAATGACATTTTTCAATGTGCCAGTGATCTGGAAGGACACCCAGACAACGCCGCTCCTTGTCTTTTCGGCGGCCTGACCGCTTCCATGCATTACAAGGACCGCTACATCACTCATCAGCTGCAGCTGGATGAAGACTGGTTCTATCATGTCTTCATTCCTGACTTTGAAGTTTCAACGGAAGAAGCCAGAGCTATTCTGCCGGCCTCCTATCCTAGGGCAGTCGCCGCTGCCAACGGCAGCTATCTGCTGTATATGAGCGAAGCACTGCGGACCGGTTCCCTGACACTCCTGCAGACAGGTGCCCGTGATGCCATTCATGAACCATACCGCAGAAAACTGATTCCCGGCTTTGATCAGTTGAAGGAGCTCTGCGAAAAAGAATGCAATGGTGCCTTCTTGATCAGCGGCTCCGGTTCAACCTGTCTGTTGATTTCGAAGAATCCTGTCAATGCGCATATCAAGAAAGAGATCAGCTCGATGCCGGATCACCATTGGGAAATTGTAGAAGTCCACCCATCTCACGGGACGGAAATCAGAGGTGAATTACATGACATCTGATTACTTATTTGTAAATAAAAAGATTCTGCCGGATTATCTGGATAAAGTCATTCTGGCCAGAAATCTTTTAGAATCTCATGAAGCAGAAACAATCACAGAAGCAGTGCAGAAAGCAGGCATCTCCAGAAATACATATTACAAATACAAGGACTATGTCTTTTCCGCGGATTCGCCTACCGTCGGCAGGCACGTCGTGTTATCATTGATCCTGAAAGATGAAGCAGGGGTGCTGAACTCAGTTCTGACACGGCTCAGTGAACTGCATACATCTGTGCTGACGATCTCACAGGCACTGCCGATTGCCCACAAGGCAAATGTATTGATCTCACTGGATATTTCACAGATCACGGTTTCAATCGATGAGATTACAAAGGAATTGAAGGAGCTGGACCATGTCCGCAGTGTTCATATGGATGCGATGGACTGAGCTCACAGGGGAGATAGAATGCCGAATCGAATCAAACAGTTCTTTGCCGGTGTCATGATTGCCGGAGATGTATTTCTGATGGCCTTTGCCGTGTCCATGCTTGGTACATATGAAGCAGGCATCGGCATCTTCATGCTGATTTTCCTGGCCGTCGACGCTTATCTCAGTGTCGACTATATTCTGAATCTGCATCGGCAGAACGCTGCCATTGCCGACCAGGAAGTCGAAGAGAACATGGCTGCTATCCGCCAGGAGGCTGAAGATGACCGTCTGGAAAGAGAAAAAGAACAGCAGGAGCAGGAACTGGAAAAGAAGCGGGCAGAACTGGATGATGCCTTAGCTGCTGAAGTGCGTGAAGAGAAGGATGATACACTGGATGAGCTGAAAAAGAGCCTGACCAGAGATTCTTCAGATCAAATGACTCAGACAAAGTAAATGACAGACAAATCAATCAATTGTCTGTCATTTTTTGTTTGACGGGCTGTTTCATAGAAATCAATACCAGCATCAGAAAGACGCATAGGAAGCCGATGCCGTCAAAGACAGTAAATGGACTGCCCATAAAGAAGAAGGTCACAATGGCGGCTGTTACAGGCTCAGAGAAGCCATAGAGGATAGCTTTGGAAGGTCCGATCAAATGCACGCCTTCGATGTAACATGTAAAGGCAAGAATATTTCCGACAACTACAACAAAGACAATGCCGAGGATGCCCATCAGGTTCGGTACATAAGAAATTGTCCAGATATGGAAGATGAGTGCGAAGAAAATGCCGCCCATCAAGAACGCCCAGCCCTGCAGGACAGTCACGGGGAACTGTACCAGCAGCTGTTTTGGCTCAACGTTGTAGATCATAACGCAGACGGCACAGCCGATGCCGCTCAATAAAGCTGCGAAAGGAATCGTGTCTGCATTGAAGGTGCCGTGAGTTGTAATCAGGAAAACGCCTGCCATGGCCAGGACAATCGCCCCGATTTCATTTGTCTGCGGTCTTCTTTTCTCAATCATGCATGTCACCAGCAGAATAAAGATTGGTGACAGATCCTGCAGGATTGTTGCCGCACCGGCAGTACTCAATTGAATAGTGAGAAAATATAAGAACTGACAGCAGCTGATGCCCAGCAGTCCATAGATCAATAAGTCAACAGCATTTCGTTTGGTCTGCCATGGCTCAAATGTCTTTTTCCCATAGCGGAACAAACAGTATCCAAAAAGAAGAATACCTGCACAGCCAAGACGGATTGGCACCAGCCATCTGCTGTCCATTCCCTGCTGCGTAAATAAATACTGTCCGACAGACCCGCTGAGTCCCCAGCACGCACCGCCGAATACTGATAAGAAAGCACCCTTTACATTTTTATTCATAATGCCGCTATTATACCTTTATTTTGAAGCAACGTTAACTGGTTCTTTCATCTCTTCTTCAATCCAGCTCATCAGCAGATGCACAATCTGATCCTGCTGCTTCTGATTCAATTCAACACCCTTCTGCACGTGATACCACGTATTCAGACATCCCCGGCAGCAGCACGCAGTCGCATGCTGGGCAGTAAAGACAGGATGTCCCTTCATCGGTGTCTGTCTGCCGTCATTGGCTGTCACTGCCGGTGCCAGCCGTTCCCTCACAAAATCCCTGGCATGGCTTTCAATCACATCCATGCCTTTGTCTTTGATATATGCTCTGTCCTTCTCCTTGAGATGAAAGGACGAACGGAACTTCGACTTCTTCAATTTTGCCAATGCTTCTTCTGTTGTCTGCATACATGCAATTGTAAAAAAAGATGCCGGATATATCCAGCATCTTTCAGTTATTCATCTGTTTCGTCTTCAATCTTGCCGAGTTCTCTTGCGTGTCTTCTGCGGTCAAGAGCGGTCAGATACTTCTTGCGGATACGGATATCCGTAGGTGTGATTTCTACAAGTTCATCATCGTTGATGAATTCAATTGCCTGTTCCAGCGTCAGAATCTTCGGCGGAACGAGCTTCATTGCTTCATCATTGCCGGTGGAACGGACTGCGGTCATCTTCTTGTTCTTGATTGGGTTGACACCCATGTCCATGTTCTTTGCGGATACGCCGATGATCATGCCTTCATAGACAGGAGTCTGTGCATCAATGAAGAGCTGTCCTCTGTTCTGGATATTCCAGAGAGCGTATGTCATAGCGCCGCCTGTTTCTGTTGAAATCAGAGCACCATTTTCACGCTGAGGGATCTCACCCTTCCAAGGTTCATAGTCAGCCAGACGCTGCACCAGAGTACCTTCACCATGTGTCATATTGATAAAGTCGGAACGGAAGCCGATCAAGCCGCGGGTCGGCACCATATAAGTAATTCTTGTATAAGAACCGACATCTTCCATATTGTTGAGCAGTCCCTTGCGGACATTCAGTGTGCTGATGACAGAACCTGAATACTCATTCGGAACATCAATGACAACTTCTTCTACTGGTTCGCAGGTAACACCGTCAATCTTCTTCAGAATGACTTCCGGTCTGGATACAGCAATTTCAAATCCTTCTCTTCTCATCTGCTCCAGCAGGATCGTCAGATGCAGTTCACCTCTGCCGGATACCTTGAATGTATCAGTAGAGTCCGTATCTTCGACCTTCAAGCCAACATTGACCTGAAGTTCCTTGTCTAATCTTTCACGGATGTTGCGGGAAGTAACGAACTTGCCTACCTGGCCGGCAAATGGAGAATCGTTGACCATGAAGTTCATGGACAGTGTTGGTTCTTCAATCTTGATGGCTGGCATTGGATCAGGAGCACCAACTGGACAGATGGTGTCACCGATATCGATATCCGGGATGCCGGAGATCATGCAGATCTCACCGCACTGAATTTCAGAGACAGGAATTCTTGACAATCCTTTATAAAGGAAAATCTGATTTGTTCTGCCTTTGCGGGTCTTGCCGGTCGCATTGCAGACTTCATAGTCTGATGCTTCCTTCAAAGTTCCCTTATAGACACGGCCAATGCCTAAACGGCCGATATAATCATCATATGCCAGTGCAGAGATCTGCATCTGCACAGGTTCATCCATTAAGTTTGGATATGTCTGTGTATGATGGATGATTGTCTCAAACAGCGGCACAATGTCATTGTTTGCATCAGTCCATTCATAACGGACAATACCTTCTCTAGCGACACCATAGAGAATTGGGAAATCCAGCTGATCATCTGTTGCATTCAGCTCAAGCATCAAGTCATATACTTCATCAATGACCTCGGTAGCTCTCTGGTCCTGCTTGTCCATCTTGTTGATGAGCAGGATTGGTCTTAATCCGCATTCCAAAGACTTCTGCAGTACAAATCTTGTCTGCGGCATTGGTCCTTCTGCTGAGTCTACAAGTAAAATAACAGTATCTACTGTCCTGATAATACGCTCGACCTCGGATGAGAAATCTGCGTGGCCTGGTGTATCTACGATATTGATCTTGTAATCCTTGTACTGTACGGAACAGTTCTTGGAGTAAATCGTAATTCCTCTCTCACGTTCCAAGTCATTGGAGTCCATGATGCAGTCAACAACCTTCTCGTTGTCCTTGAATACGTGTGACTGCTTGAGGAATGCATTGACCAGAGTGGATTTGCCGGCATCTACGTGTGCGATGACAGCGATGTTGATAATCTTCTGATAGTCCATTGTTCACACTCCTTTTCTTTATTTAATATAAACATTGGGAAACGTGCCTATTATAAATTCAATGAGCTCAAATTACAACAAAAACAGTTATTATCACGTTGACTTTATTTCACCCGTCGATATATAATACTCAGGCATGCACCAGTGGTGGAATCGGCAGACACGTACGCTTGAGGGGCGTATGGGGCAACCCGTGCAAGTTCAAGTCTTGTCTGGTGCACTAAGAAAAAGATATCCTTCAGCTGAAAATCAGCTTTGGATATCTCTTTTTTTACTTTCTGATATTTTTCACAATCTTTTTGAACATTGTATTCGGTTCAATCGGTTTTGCAATATGGCCGTTCATTCCGGCATCCAGGCAGGCTTTAACATCTTCTGTATATGCATTGGCAGTCATTGCCACAATAGGAACAGTCTTGGCATCCAAGCGTTCCATTGCACGGATCTCGCGGGTCGCTGCCAGACCATCCATGATCGGCATTCTGATATCCATCAGGATCAGGTCAAAGTAATTCTCAGCGGAGTTCTTAAAAATCTCCGCTCCTTTGGCACCGTCTTCTGCCACTGCAACAATCATCTGTCTGCTCTGCAGAAGACTGACCGCTACTTTCTGGTTGATGATATTGTCTTCGCAAAGCAGGACATGTTTGCCGCTGAGTAATGCATTCTCTTCTGTTTTCTGCCTTAATCCAGCACCTTCCTGGATTGCTCCGTCTGGAACACAGTCAAAGGTCAGCTGAATGTGGAATTCCGTTCCCTTGCCAATGTCGCTCTTTACTTCAATCGTACCACCCATGCAGTCAACCAGCCTTCTGACAATTGTCAAGCCTAGACCAGTTCCCTTCTGCTCAGCGTCTCTTTCCCTTTCTTCCTGTGTGAATGGTTCAAACAGCTTCTTTTGGAATGATCTGCTCATGCCGATGCCGGTATCCTTGACTGTGATATCCTCAACACAGCGCTGCTGTTCATCCAGCGACTCATAGATGATGCATGTGATCGTACCGCCGTCAGGCGTATATTTTACTGAATTTGACAGCAGGTTGAAAATGATCTGATTGAACCGCATGATGTCGATCATCGGCACAAACCCCTCTGCCGATTCCACCTTGACGACAAGGTTCTGTTTCTTCTCCTTGCAGAGAGGTTCGATTACAGAACTGATGTAGTCATTGAATATTTCTGTTGGATAAGGTTCTGGATGAAGAACAATCATGCCGCTCTCTGCCTTGGAAAGATCAAGCACATCATTGATCAAGGACAGCAGGAACTTTGAAGAAGTATCGATATCCTTCAGGTTATTCTCTGCTTCTTCCGGCAGCTTCATTTTTCTGGTCAAATAGGTTGTACCGATAATACCATTCAGCGGTGTTCGAATGTCATGGCTCATCAAGGACAGGAACTCGGACTTTGCACGATTGGCCGCATCTGCTTTTTTGACTGCTTCTTTTAAAGCAACATTCGTATGATAGATCGTGTCTATATAATGCTGCCGTTCATCTTCCTCTACCGTCACATCGAATAAGACAAAAAGAATCGCATATGACAGCTGTATCAGCAGAGTTCCCGGATGCAGCATCTGAACAAAAGGTACAATCAGCGAAGCAAAAAAAGCAGAAAGCAGAAAATTCATACTATAGCTTCCTGACAGGCTTTTTCGATGCACGTATACCAAGATCAGACCAAAGAAAGAATATAGAATATCAAGGCCGACACAGAGAAGAATAAAGAGCGGTCCTCTGCTGTACTGCATATCAGAAGTCAGTCGAAAAAACCAGCCGTTCCATGGATTGGTCAATGCAATTGCCGCATAGATCAAGCAGGGAGCAGTTGTATATGTCATGGCCGTCATGATTTTCTTTTTATCATCGCCATAGGCTACTACATAAATATAAGAGATCCACGATGCAACCATGAAATGAATGGAAGCAATATATACTGAGACAAAAATCTCATATACCCACCAATTGTCTGCATAATTCATTGCTTCAGAAGCTGCGGCATCAATAATACAGCTGATCAGTCCAATGATGATAAGAATATAAAAGGCACGGTGCTGCCCTTTTTCATATCGGTATGACTGATACTTCAGCAGCAGAATCAAGAAAATAGCTATCGCTGCAAAGTCCGTTTCAACATGCCACATAAATATTCTCCCCATCAGGCATTACACTTCTACTGTCATTTTAAGCGTTCTTATAGTGTTTTCCAACTATATTTTCGGCAATGATCCTGAACATGACTTCCGGTTCAATCGGTTTTGCAATATGTGCATTCATGCCGGCATTCATGCATTCTTTAATATCATCATCAAAAGCATTGGCAGTGATTGCAATAATCGGTATTGAACTTGCATCTTCACGTGCACAGCTGCGGATTGCCTGAGCCGCTTCCAGACCGTTCATGACCGGCATTCTCACGTCCATCAGCACAGCATCATATTCATTGGCTTCAGAATGCAGATACATTTCTACACCCTGCCTGCCATTGACAGCCTGATCAGTCACAATTCCTCTGCTCTTCAGCAATTCAACTGCAATCTCTCTGTTCAGCGCATTATCTTCACACAGCAGGATCTTTCTGCCTGCTAGCTTCACGGGAGCAGAAGGCGTTTTTGTCAGCACTGCCGCATGATCTACAGGTGCGAAGTGGAAATGAAGTGTAAATTTCGTACCTTCATTTTTCCTGCTTTCTACTTCAATCGTACCGCCCATGATGTCAATCAGATTCTTGACGATAGAAAGACCCAAGCCGGTACCTGATGCTTCATTACCGGTATTATCCTCCTGCAGGAAGGGTTCATAGATGCGTGGCAGAAATTCTTCTGAAATGCCGATGCCGTTATCCTCAATGGTCATTACGGTCTCTGGAATTCCCATGTCTTCATCATTGACAATTTTCGCGGTAAATCTGACCCAGCCGCCTTCATTTGTATACTTCACAGCATTAGTCAAAAGATTCAGCAGGATTTTTTCAAGATTCAGTGAATCCACCATGATTGTGCGCTCTCTGCATTCAGATCGGTCAAGTGTAAAAGATATGTTCTTCTTCGATGCCATTTCCTGAATTGTGCAGTACACAGCATCAAATATGTCATTGGTGTCTGTCGGTTTTTCCTGCAGCATCATCTTCCCGCTGTTGACTTTAGAAATTGTCAGTGTGTCATTGATCAGATCATTCAGCAGCTGACCAGATGTCTTGATCTTTGCAAGATATTCTATCGTTGCAGGTGATACCGCATTCTGTGAAGCGATATCAGAAAACCCAATAATAGCATTCAGCGGTGTCCGCATATCATGGCTGATATTGGAGAAGAAACGATTCTTATCTTCCGTCTGCTTTTCAGCTGCTGCCAGTTCTATCTCACGGCGTTCATTCTCTGCCTTCATCTGCATGAGAACATTCTTTTCCTTCTGATGTCTGATCAGCAGTGTCAAAGCCCAGATCAGTGAAATGACCATGGCAATCAGCACGCAAGAGATTGTCAGCAGCACAGACGGCGATACTCTGGTCACAGCCGCCATCAGATCATCTGAAGGAAGCGTATTGTTCGTGACCAGTTCATTAAAGCTGTAGGAAGTCGAATTGACTGCTTTTGACAGAATAGAACACAGCATGCTGTTGTCGTATGCCAAAGCACCTGAAATCTCCAGTGCACCCGATGCAATTGTTGTAATGCTGTAGGAAGATACATTGCTCTGATTGATGAGCCAGTTTGCACTTGGCTGTCCGCAGATCATACCGTCAACAGCACCTTCCTTCAGTGCCTCAAAGCACTCCGGTCCGCTGTTGTAGCCGACAAAATCAGCATTCAGATCCGCACCAATACCTGTCTGTATGGCTGTGATCGTACGTTTCTTGACCGCAATCTTCTTAATATTATTTGCCGAGACCCCGCTGTGTGTGACCAGGACCGCATCAACATCTGCATACGACGTCGTGACCCGCAGGCCTTTATTATATGCAGAAATCTGACCGTCACTGTACATGCCAAGCACATCAGCAGTACCGTTCTTGACCGCTTCCAATGCTTCTTCTTCAGAAGAACAGACCTGATAAGTAAAGTGCAGGCCAGTCAGTACAGCAATCTTCTGATAAAGATCAGGGACAACTCCGATATCCTTGTTATCTTCTCTGGAATAATACGGTGCATCATTTTCCAGGACCGCCACTTTGACTTCCGGCTTCGTAAGAATATATGCCTTTTCTTCTTTGGTCAGTGCTTCCATTTCATATTCAATGTGACTGACATATTTATTGATCAGTTTATTCCGATACAGCGGATCCTCGGAAAGGATTGTGCCCATCGCATCATCAATCTGATTCTTTAGAACATAGTCTTTCTTCTGAAGCGCAAAATAGTACGGCTGAGGGGCAAAGGTGCCTAATGTACGATAGCCGTCAACAGACGGAGCTCCATAGATTCCAGCATCGATTTCTTTTGCATTGATTGCATTTTCAATTTCGAGCAGTGAATTATATTCCTTGATGACTGGTGCTATGCCATGGTTCTGACACCAGTCATTGAAATAATCTTTTACTTTTGTGCCTGATTCTGCACCAATGATCATTTCATTGATCTGCGAAGTATTGTTATATGAAAAACGGCGGTCATCTTCTCTGGCAAAGATGGACATCGGCAGACTGCCGATCTCACGGTCCGTGAATAGATATTTTTCTTCACGGTCCTGTGTCTTCAGTACATTGCACATGATATCAATAGTGCCTTGATCCAGTTCATCGAGTGCTTCTTTTCCGCTCTTGAACAACTTGATCTGAATATTCAGATTTGCATACTGGGCAATCTTATATGTGAATTCTACATTAGCACCGGTAAAAGTCCCATCTGCATTTTCTGACGCATACCCCTGCAGATCGATCAGTCCGACATGAATGATTCTTTGATTTTCCTCTGCATGTACCAGAGGTGAAGAAAACATGACCATGGATAAAGCTATGGCCAGCGACGCCAGCAGACTTGTCAATCTCTTCAACATCTTCATTTCTTTCCTCAATAAGCTGGCAGCAGCTGACCTGCAGCTGATCTTTTATACGTAAATACTAGCGAAAACCAAAAAAGAAAACAATTATTTTTTATTAACACAAAACATCATTGTTCATAATCCTTCTAAACTGCATCAAAAAAATCTTTCTCCATGAAAAACCCGCATTGAAACAGGGTTTATCGAATGTTATGATATTCACAGAGCACCGCACAGATTTCATACAAATCATTCAATCTTCATTCCTAGAGGGAAGGCATATGAAAAAGACGGCAAAGATAATTATTTGCAGTACCTTGGCATGTATTGTTTTTTCTGCATGCAGTTCTCCGGTTTCTTCATCTTCATCTTCTTATCAGGTAAAAAAAGAACTGCTGCAGGCTGACAGTACTACCTTGAAGCTGACAGGAAACACTTCTTCCTTTAAGGCAATGGAAAGTGTCATTTCTTCATTCCATACATTATATCCAAACTGCAGTATCGAATATGAATATGTTCAGGATTACGACAAATCAATGTTGACAAGACTGAGCAACAACGATGATGTTGATCTGTTTGTGACCAATAACATCACTGCTGACTCAAAGAATCTGCCTTATGCACTTGAGCTCAGCAGTCATTCTGATGCACTGTCTCTGGCAGACACTTATCCTGGGCTGATTCACAATTTCACAATATCCGGTGATAACGGCGGTCTATATGCGATTCCTTTCGGCGGTGAAGTTCGCGGCATGTATGTCAACACGACTCTTCTCAATTCACTTGGGCTGTCAGTTCCAAACAATTATGAAGAGCTGCTCAGCTGCTGCAGTACACTGCTTGAGAGCGGCTATATTCCAATCCAAGGAAACCCTAGCAATTTCGGTGTCATGCTGATGTATCCATATTTTGCAAACATCATTGCCAATGCCAGCAGCTATCAGGAGACATATGACAAAATAAACAACCGTGAAGCAGGCATCAGCAGCCTCTTCAAGGATCCGATGGCACATCTCTATACACTCGTTGAAAAAGGCTACTATAACTACAAAACAGTTGAAACAGACCTAAAATTCTTTACTGACTCTACTGAATATACCGCAGCCTTGAATTTTTTAAACATTGCTGCTGACAGCAGCGGCAATTCAACAAAGATCGATGATATCGGTCAAGTTGCCTTTATGCCGGGTGTAATGTCATTAAAGAACACACTCGATAAAACAAAAGACAACTATCACAGTGCAATTGAATATCAGTTCATCCTTTCACCTACTGCTGATGACGGCGGCTTTGCATATCTTTCTCCTTCAGCAGGCATTGCAATCAATAAGAACAGTACAAAGACTGCATGGGCACTGGAATTTTTGAACTATCTCTTTTCCAAGGACATCAACAATTCATTTGCACAGGAGCAGAATATTATTCCAAATACTGCAGATGCACTGGATATCATCAATCAGACTTTTGAAATTGATGCCTCCCATATTTCTCAGCTTGGACAAGTAACATTTGATTATGTCTTCTATGATGTTATAAAGAAAGCATTGACAGATGTCAGTAAAGGCAACAATCCAAAATACATGCAGGCAGACGGAACCATGTACAGCTTGGATTATTATATGGATGCATTGGAAAAAGCATTAACCACAAAAAGCTGAAGAAAGAAGACTAGATGAAGCAAACGGCTGGAAAGAAAAATTCGAATATACTGATCTTTCTGATCAATCTTGTGCTGACAGCTGCCATCATTGCTGTCTTCTTCTTTAATATGTCCAATTATCAAAAGAAACTGCAGGAACAGAATATTGATGACATCACCAACATCAATCAAGCCTCAGCCAATATCAGCAGTGCCTTCTTTCTGAATCAGCAGAATCGACTGGCAGATGCAGTACAGTACATCAGTCTTCATAACTTCAATGTGAATGATGCCGTCTCTTACATCTGTGACGCAAACAGCGATGTCAACAGCAGCTATGAACTGATCAGCAAGAACGCAAAAGGGTATGCTGCTGTCACAAAAGATGCAGGCTTCGCTGCTGTCGACTACAGTTCTGCAGATTATGCTGTACTGAAGAAGCTGTTTACTGCAACTGATACGCAGGATACAACAATTAAATGCACGCCTGAATTTACAGACCAGTATACAGCCTCAAAAAGTTTTGCGCTGTATCAGCACCTGAAGCTGTCTGACGGCAATATCTACACCTTGATGGCTGTATATAAAAGCAGCGGCTTTGCCGGCCTGATTGAACTGACCGGCGGCTATCAGGATATTTCTACATCTTTGATCAACATTTCCGGTGATTATATCTTTGGCTCCAGCAGCTTCAAATCAGACAATCTTTTCAAATACTTCTATGACTACAGTGAACTTACTCTTGATGAAAAGAATGCTGAATTGGAAGCTTTCGCCAGTGAAAGCAAGAATGTCTTTTATTTTAAAGACAGCGAATACAGAGACTGTGTCTATATTACAGCTCCCGTAAAAAATACTGAATGGTACTGTGTCACATGTGTGCCGTTGTCTTCCTTCCGATCTTCCCGCATGGATATGACATTTATCATTTCCTTGTCCGCCCTGCTGCTTGGCATGATGATCTTCAATGTCTTATGGATGAAGCATGTAAATATGCAGCTGCGTACAAGCGTTGCCCGTGAAATGGAAGCAAGTGCAGCGAAGACTGATTTCCTTTCAAGAATGAGCCATGATATCCGGACACCGCTGAATGTTATTAATGGTTCGGTCGTATTGGCAGAAAAAGAAAAAAATCCAGAAGCAACTGCAAGATATTTGAATCACATTGAACAAAGCAGCAAGTTCCTGTCTTCTCTGGTCAATGATATTCTTGACCTGAACAAAGTGGAATCCGGGAAAATGGAACTGCATCCAGAACCTTACTCCATGCTGGAACTAAAGAACAGTCTGTCCGCCATCATCGACCCTCTCTGTCAGGAAAAAGGGCTGTCATTCCAGATCAGCGGCTTTGATTCCCCTGAACAGTATCTGCTGGATCCTGTACGGACCAGTCAGATCTTCTTCAATCTTTTATCAAATGCTGTCAAGTTCACGCCTAGCGGCGGACATATTGGCATGGAATGTACAGCCACAGATACTGATGACGGCAGAAAACAGCTCACCTTCCGTGTTTATGATGACGGTGAAGGAATGAGCAGGGAATTTCAGAATCATATGTATGAGACATTTGCCCAGGAGAACCGTTCCAGCGACAGCACCATTCATGGAACTGGATTGGGTCTCGCAATTGTACATAACCTGATCAAGCTGATGAAGGGAACAATTTCCGTGGAAAGTGAAGTTGACCAGGGAACCGTTTACCACATCACATTGACCGTTGATAAAACAGAAAAAACTTCAGCTGATCATCAGCCTCTGATTTCGCTGGATATTCTCAAAGGCAGAAATGTGCTGCTGTGTGAGGATAATATGATCAATGCTGAAATTGCCGCAACCATGCTGAAAGACAAGGGCATGACAGTGACACATGCAATCAATGGAAGAATAGGTGTAGATCTGTTCACTCAGAGTGCAGAGAACAGTTTTGACATCATTCTGATGGATATCCAAATGCCCGTTTTGGACGGTATCTCAGCCGCCCGGGAAATCAGGTCTCTGGCAAGAAAGGACAGTTCAGAAGTACCTATCATTGCCATGACAGCAAATGCGTATGACACCGATGTACAGAATTGTCTGAAGGCAGGAATGAATGGGCATATTTCCAAACCAATCGATCCGCCTGTAATGTATCAGACAATCGCAGAACACCTCAAATAAAAATGGGCATGCATGCAGCATGTCCATTTTTATTACCACCGATTAAACACTTTCTCTGCAAAGCCCAGGAAGTGATTCATTTCAATGACCGTTCCGTCATCCAGCACTGCTCTGCCTGTAAATCTGCCGAACACCTGATTCTGATCAGACTTCAGCACGAGCGCATTGGTCAAGGCACTGCGGTCCAGAATCGGTTCAAACACTGCATCAAATCTGCCGTCATTGGAAGTGAAATTCCAAGGTCTCGGCCAATCATCTTTTCCGTCAATATCCTTTGGAATATTGAACTCAACTCGATCCAATTTATGGCCAATGCCGTCATAGAACAGCATATTTTCACTGGCCGCAGCTGTATCACCAAAGCCATAGCCCAGATTGAATCCAAACCGATGCCCGTCAATCTCTCCAGAAGCAGAAGACCAGTACCATGTATTCTGATATGTCCAAACGCCTCTGCCCCAGTCAAGAGATCCAAAGGATCCTTTACGGAAGCTGTGCATTTCAGTTCCATAAGTCAGATATCCAGAAGCCCGCATGCAGTTGATCTTCTGGTTATAATAGAATGCCTTTGGATCATTATCATATGGCGTCATAATGACCATGGTATCCTGTGGTGCATCTGTCAATTCAATCGAAGCGGCAAGTGTTTTATTCTTATAGAAATTGGGATAATTGAGATAGAGTTTTCTGCTCTCTCCATCATTTTCAAAAGTGATATCGATCTTTGCATCATGGTGACCAACATCACCTATTTTGGAACTGGAAGGCATGTGTGTTTTTCCCATCGGCATAAACGTCATGACCGAATTGGTAATTTCTGAAGGCATGGTAAAATCGATGATTGTTGCCGAATACATGCCCATGTAGCTGTTGTCCGCGATTGTCAGACACAGTGCCATATCATGATCATAGATCAAATAGTAATCCCACTCCTTGATCCTCATTGCATTTGCCTTAATTGCAGCACGGTCATAGGTCTTGATGAGACGCTTAGCATAACCTGCTTCAAAAAGACTGCCATCCTCCTTTAATAACGGGCCTTCCTGAGTTATTTGATTTTCCATATGAATATCTCCTACAAAAATGATACTTCATATTTATATATTGTCGATATTGCAGAAACCTGTTTTTGTTTACTTTACATAGAAATTTCAAATAAATATCTTGACTTGGAGTTAACTCCAGACATTATAGTAACGTACACAGGAGGAAATCACATGACAATTAAGGAAGTCAGTGAGAAATACGGTATTACACAGGATACACTGCGCTACTATGAGCGAATCGGCATGATACCAGCAGTCGGCCGGACATCCGGCGGCATCCGATGTTATCAGGAAAGTGATCTTGGCTGGGTGGAATTAGCCATCTGCATGCGCAATGCCGGGCTGCCAGTCGAAGCAATGATTGAATACGTGCAGCTTTATCAACAAGGTGATTCAACTCTTGAAGCCCGCCTGGAGCTTCTCCAGGATCAATTGGACGTCCTGAAGGAACAGCAGAAACGCACACAGGAGACCATTGAACGTCTGGAGCATAAGATCTCCAGATATAAGAAAGCAGTCAGGACAGGCAGACTTACCTGGGATGAACCGGACTGCTGTACAGCACATAAGGAGGAAAACAAGAAATGAGAAATTTTGATTATCAGACACCGACAAGACTGATCTTCGGCGACGGTGCTGCCGAAAAACTGCCGGAAGTGATGGCACCGCTTGGGAAAAGAGTACTGCTTGCCTATGGCGGCGGCAGCATCAAGAAGATTGGCTTATATGATCACGTTAAAGAAATGCTGAAGGATTTCGATATCTATGAACTTTCTGATATCCAGCCGAATCCAAAGTACTCTACAAGCGTTTTAGACGGCGTCAGACTGTGCAAGGAGAACAACATTGATGTCATTCTCGCAGTCGGCGGCGGAAGCGTCCTGGACTGCTGCAAAGCGATTGCAGCTGGGGCAAAGTACGACGGTGAAACATGGGACCTGATCTCTTATAAAGTTAAGGCAAAGGAAGCACTGCCGATTGTCGATATTCTGACGTTAGCGGCAACTGGAAGTGAGTATGATGCCGGCGGCGTTATCTCCAGAACGGAGACAAACGACAAAGTCGGATACCACGATGATCTGCTGTATCCTGTCTGTTCCTTCCTGGATCCAAAATATACATTTACTGTTTCCAAGAAGCAGACCGCAGCAGGATGTGCGGATGCCATGAATCATGTCATGGAACAGTACTTTGCGGAAGATACGACCCTGCTCAATGACGGCTTTTGTGAAGCTGAGCTGCGCAGTTCAATGTACAACACAAAGATTGCCCTGGAGAATCCGGAAGATTACCGCGCAAGAGCAGAACTGATGCTGGACTGCACCTACGGATGCAACGGCATTCTCTCTCTTGGCAACAGTGAATCAGGCTGGCCGCTCCATGCCATCGAACATGCATTGAGTGCCTACTACGACATTACACACGGCGAAGGCTTAGCAGTGATTACTCCAAGATGGATGCATCATGTCTTATCTGCAAAGACAATGGATCGCTTTGTTAAGTACGGCATCAATGTCTTCGGCATTGATCCATCTCTCGATAGACAGACCATTGCCGAAAAGGCGATTGATGAAACATATGCTTTCTTCGAATCCATTGGTATCCCGATGCACCTGAGAGACTTAGGCATTGACGACAGCAGAGTCCAGGAAATGGCAAAGCACATTGCAGATGGAAGCCATCTGGAACATGCATATGTACCGTTATCAGAAAAGGATATTGCCGACATCATCACTGCTTCTCTGTAATCAGCAGACCGTTTCTTCGGAAGCGGTTTTTATATACAGAAATTCCTTTCTCAAGTAAACTATCAGATATGAAGAGAATAATAATCATAGGATGTCCCGGCAGCGGCAAGAGCACTTTTGCTGGAGCTCTGCAGAAGATTGTGCAGCTTCCGCTGATCCATCTGGACATGTTGAATTGGAATGCCGACGGCACCACGGTCCCAAGAGAGATCTTCCAGCAGAGACTTCAGGCTGAGCTCCAGAAGGATTGCTGGATCATCGACGGCAACTATGGATCTACCATGGAGGAACGTCTTCAGCAATGTGATACTGTCTTCTTTCTAGACTATCCCAAGGACATCTGTCTGAAGGGAATTCAGGAAAGAAAAGGAAAGCCGAGAAATGATATGCCATGGGTGGAATCCAGTGAGACAGATGATACAGAATTTCTAGCCTTTGTAGAGAACTATACGCACACCAGCCGGCCAGCTGTACTGCAGCTGCTGCAGAAGTATTCCAGTCGGGAGATTCATATCTTCCGTGAGCGCTGTGAAGCTGATCAATATCTTGCATGCATGCAGAAGGAGAACAAGATCATGAAAGAAGCACTGACATCTACAAATGCACCAAAAGCAGTTGGTCCATATTCACAAGCTGTCCGCACTGAAAGTACTGTATATGTTTCCGGTCAGCTGCCAATCAATCCAAGCACCGGTACAGCACCAGATGGTATTGCTGCCCAGACAGAACAGTCCATTGCCAATCTCATCAATGTCCTGAAGGAAGACGGTCTGACTCTGGATGATGTTGTCAAAACAACTGTCCTGCTCAATGACATTGCTGACTTCAAGGCGATGAATGAAGTCTATGCAGCGCACTTCACAGCACCGTATCCTGCCCGTTCTGCTTTTCAGGTCAGTGCCCTGCCAACTGGAGCCTTAGTGGAGATTGAAGCAATTGCCGTCCGAAGATAATAAAAAGTCATGCATTCATGCATGGCTTTTACTTTGCTGAGGGAACAGTTTTCCAAAGGACCATCTGGTGAACGGTGCTGCCGCAAACATGTTCCAGAAGAAGGCCATTGGAAAGTTCTTGATGAAAGTTCCAACCCAGACTGCCGGCAGATTGACAATGCTGGCATGGGCTAAGATCACATTGAATAAAATAGCTGCAACAAGTGACATCGTCGGACACATCACGGCAATCGTTCCTGCCTGACGCATCAGCTGGCAGAAGTATGGATTGTCCTTGGATGGATCAGTATGCGCTGCCGCAAAGGACATACCCACGCGATTACCAATCAAGTTGGAGAAGATAAAGACGAAAATTCCCATATAGGATGCTTCAATCAAGGCATCAAGAAATACCTGATTGGTCATCGTCGAAAAACCGCCGATATTCAGATTGAATCCTTCCTTGACTGCAACGTTGTAGACTTCCATGCCGTACGCCATGGCGTAGGACATGATCAGTCCGAAGATGATTCCCTGTTTTTTTGTTGATGGCATAATACCTCTTCTTTCTAAACAGATAAAAAGTGTGCAGTCCGGCTCTCAGTTCGATTTGAAAGTCCGTAACCACACACTTTTATGTTCCCTATTATACTGATTTCGATTTCTTCACGTAAGTGAAATTTATTTTTTCTTTCGCCGGATTGCCCAGTCATAGAAGAAGGAACCTGTATATCCTTCTTTGGGATATGCATCCTCCGGAACATCCAGAATATACTTGCCGCCGCAGTTGATCAGCTTGGCTCCGCTTGGATGATCCATCTCTCTGGTAAACTTTCCGTATTCCTGATGGACATGTCCATACAGCATATACTTTGGATGATACGCTTCCATCAGATCATTGAAGCAGGCAAACCCCTGATGCGGCAGATCAGGCAGATCACCGTAGTTCTCCGCCGGTGCATGCGCCACAAGAATATCAAAGCCGTTGGTGAAGGAGAAGGTCCCCTTCAGTTTGCGGATGCGCTTTGCCATTTCTTCTTCGGTATACATATCCGGCTTTTCTCCATAACGCATGGACCCGCCGAGGCCCAGGATCCGCAGTCCTTTAAAGTTGTATACCTGATCATCAATATCAATGCATCCAAGCGGCGGCTTATGGTCATACTTTGTATCGTGGTTGCCGCGGACATAGAGCACTGTCCTGTTTGTGACAGTTGTTAAGAATTCCAAATAGGCCGGATCAAGGTCACCGCATGAAATAATCAGGTCAATGTCCTTTAATTTTCCTGGCGTATAGTAATCCCATAAGCCCTTGTCTTCCTTGTCGGCAATGCAGAGTATTCTCATATCTCTTCTGTTCCCCGGATACCGCTCATGCGGGTCATCTTCTCCATGTCTTCATTCAATTCTGTGATCAATGGAACTGATCCAATAATATTGTGATTCAGCCAGTCCATCGAAATAATATCTTCCGAAGACAGACGCTGTGTGCCATCTGCCTGGATCTCCTTCTGCTGACTGCGCAGTTCTCCTTCAAACGGATTCCATGCATCATTGATCAGCAGCCGCTTCCAGATCCTCATATCTTTCTGGATCAGCCAGTTCATTGAGGCATCTGCCCGGACATCGATGACACCTGCATCCATGCCCCACCAGCAGCTGACAGCAGTCCCATTGCTTTCATTCTTCGCACGGTCCCAATTGCGGTCCAGGATCATCTGAATGATCTTCTCATAATAAAGATTCCAGTTCCAGACAGGAACTGCCAGCAGTTCAACACCATGGTCTGTGATCTTTCTGACCCCGTGGACCGGCTGATTATCCCAGTCATCGTTCAGTTCCGGACCGGCATAGACATTGATTCCTTCCTTTTGGAAAGCGTCCTGCCATCTGCCTTCTTTCTTGCCTGACCATTCCAGATGGACCTTTACTTCTGGATCCACCAGCGCCGCCCCAATCGCAAAGGCATTGATCTCTGACAGTCTGCCATAGACCGGCGCATTGGCTACATATCCGACTTTATGATTCTCGGCAGCTCTTGCCGCAACTCTTCCCATCAGGAACATCGCTTCATACATTCTGCCGAAATACCCAGTCACTGACTGATAGTTCAAAAAGATGCTGCAGTTGAAAAAGCGCACCTGCGGATACTGCAGGGCAACCCGCAGTGTATCCGTCATCAGTTCTCTTCTGGTCGTGAAGACAACATCATACTTCTTGACCTCATCGGAGATGCGGATTGGATTCTCCTTCAGATCTGCTGCCATCATTGCATTGGTCTTAACAGTACCGTTGAATTTCTGATCAATATACTGTCTTCCCTCTTCATGTGCTTTCTCCCATGAATCAGAAGAAGGATCTTTGCCATAGACGAACAGAGCTCTTAACGGATGGTTCTCATTGAAGGATACTCCCATCGTCCCCATGGTAAAAAAGGACTTTTTCTCATCCTCAATCGGCTCTTTGATCAAAGATACTTTGACATCTTTGGTCTCCAGCAGCACTTCCTTCCAGACCTGATCCAGACGTTCATCGATATCACTCTTGGAACGGTCCAGCAGGGAATCAAAGCGATAGACCTGCAGATATAAAAGGAAGGCATCCCCGGCTGTGATTGGAAGACGGTCCCCACCCTTCTTTAAGAAGACACGGTAGAAACGGAAGAAGGCACCTCTGACAACGTTGATGAATTCTCTGTCCCAGACATGCTTCAGATCCTGATGGACCAATGACGCAAACCGATGATAGGAACCTGGTTTTGTAAAGACAATATCGTAGATTGGCACGCATGCGTAGAACTCCAAAAATTCCTGATACATCAGATAATCAGGTTCTTCTGATTCTTTCGGCATGATGCGGGTGATTTCTGCTTCAATCGAAGGAACGTCCAGAAATTTCAGAACAGAGACACGCTTATTCCCCTCCTGTACATAAAAGTGCAGCATATATTCAAAGACCTGGATTGGATCACGGATGCCTTCATCGATCTGGGCATCATATAAGTTGGACCATTTGACGGCAAGCTCCGTCCGTTCCCGCATGACCGGCATAAAGTTCCTGGCAAATGCATTCGCCCTGGCTGTGGTCTTGGTACCGGCAATCATCCGTAATGGAATCTCCTGCAGTCCGACCGGAATATGCGGTAAAGAATCTGCTTCCGGCAGTATTTCATCTAAAGCTGCTAAATATGGGTCTCTGCCCTCACTTCTGGCACGGCGGATCTCTCTTTCGCCTAGTTTCCTGGCTTTTACATAATCTTCTATCATAGCCCTATTGTACTTTATTTATCCTTTAGTAGGTATATTATAGTGCTTCATTGAAACTATATTTGACGTATTTGATATAATAGTAGGGCATGAAGAAAGAAGGTCCATATATGACAAAAGTAGACGTAATATCAGGGTTCTTAGGAGCTGGTAAGACGACACTGATACAGAAGCTCATCAAGGATGTATTTGCTGGTCAGAAAGTAGTTCTCGTAGAGAATGAGTTCGGTGAGATCGGCATTGACGGAGGCTTCTTAAAAGAAGCAGGCATCGTGATCAATGAAGTCAACGGCGGATGCATCTGCTGCACACTGCAGGGAGATTTCCAGGCCGCATTAAAGAAGGTCGTGGAGGAATATCATCCTGACCGCATTGTCATTGAGCCGTCCGGTGTCGGCAAGCTCTCTGACATTTTAAGAATTGTAAAATCCGTAGAAGGGCTGGAGCTCAACAGCTACAGCGCAGTTGTTGATGCCAAGAGATGCAAAATCTATCACAAGAACTTCAAGGAGTTCTTTGATGACCAGATTGCAACAGCCTCCTGCGTCATTCTCTCCAAGACACAGACAGCTGATGAAGCCGTCATTCAGGCAGATCTGGATATCATCCACGAACTGAATACAGATGCACGTGTCATCACAACACCATGGGATGACCTCAACGGCAGTGCCATCTTTGAAGCAATGGAAGGTTCTTCTTCCGGCTTCCCTGAAGGCCTGGGTGAACTGGATGAAGATGACGACGATGACGATGATGACCACGATGAACATGAACATCATGATCACGATGACCACTGCAGCATGGAACACCATCATGAACATGGTCATGAAGAAGAGGAAGCCAATGAAGGATTGACCGAAGGCAACCGGATCCATTTAGGCGGCGAGGATGAACATGAGCATCATCACCACCATCACCATGAGAATGAACTGGATGCGGATGATGTCTTTGACTCCATCGGCATTGAGACTATCAACCACTATACCGAAGCAGATATCAGAAAGGCCCTCAGCGGTCTTGGTGACAATATTGTCCGTGCCAAGGGCATCGTCCCTAGTGACAACGGCACATGGCTGTTCTTCGATTTTGTTCCTGGCGATACTGATATCCGCCGCGGCGCACCAGCATATACAGGCTTGATTACCGTCATCGGCGAACACGTTGACGTCAATCTGATCAAACAGCTGTTCCAGGTGAAGTAAGATGGCATCCCCAGTCTATTTATTTACAGGCTTCCTCGACTCTGGCAAGACCACCTTGATCAAGGATACACTTTCTGATCCACAGTTCATGGAAGGTGTTTCCCGCACATTGATCATCTGTCTGGAACAGGGCGAAGTGGAATACGATGAGAAGTTCCTTGAGGAACATCATGCGCAGATCGAATACATCGATGATGCAGCTGCACTGACAAAGGAAAAGATGCATGAGCTGGATGTCATCTATCATCCTGCCCAGGTCTTCATTGAATGGAACGGCACATTGCCGGTCCCTGATCTGATTCTGAACGAGATGCCTGATTTCTGGCCGCTGGTGCAGATCCTGACACCGGTGGACGCTTCCACATTCAACACCTTCATGGGTCCGCTTCGTCAGATGATGTATGAACAGATCCGCTATTCAGATACAGTCATATGCAACCGCTGCACACCAGAGACTTCCGGTTCGATGCTGAGAGGCAATATCAAAGCCATCAACCGCAGAGCCCAGATCTACTATGAAGGAAACTTTGGCGAACAGGTCGAACTGAAAGACGGCGGTCTGCCGTTTGACATCAACGCAAAGGTCATTGACATCAAGGATGATGACTACGGCCTATGGTATATGGATGCAGTGGAAGACCCTGCCAAATATGACGGCAAGGAGATCATTCTCCGCGGATATTACGCTGATAATATCCCTGGGTATAAGCAGACCTTCATTCTCGGCCGTCAGGCAATGGTATGCTGTGCCAATGATACCTCACTGTGCGGAATCACAGTGACCGGTGTTAAAATCCAGGAAATGAAAAAAGGCGACTGGATCGAAGTCCAGGGCAAGCTCAAGAAGATTCCAATGGAAAACGGCGGTGAGACAGTTGTCCTCTATGCCAACCGTGTTGCCAGATATCAGAAGCCAGCTGAAGTATTCGTTACTTTCTCATAACAAAAAAAGGGTCGATATCATCACTTGATATCGGCTCTTCGTGTTTTTGCAATAAAGTCATATAAACTGTGTCCCAGCATGTCATAGCCAAGCTGAATTGTTTCTTCCACCGACATCTTGCCGGCATCCTGGAAGACAAACAGCTTTACGATATATGCCAATGACTCCGCATAGTAATGCGCTAAGATCTCATCATTGTACTGCGGCAGTACATTTTCATCACGATACTTCTTAAAATATGTCATACAGAGATCCACAAACTGACTGCGGATCATATCTTCAAAGCTGTTCTGTCCAGTGACATTTCTGTATGCAGCGGTATAGAATGCACGGTTCTCATCCACTGTATGCAGCAGGTCTGAGAAAGCACCTGTCATATCTCCAGCACCAAGCTTCTTTTCATTCTTTTCAATTACATCATGATAGGTGATCCAATTCAGGCAGTCATATTTGTCTTCAAAGTAATTATAGAAAGTTGCTCGGATGACGCCCGTCTCGTCACAGATCTGCTTGATGGTGATCTTTTCGAATAAGTGCTTGACCATCAATGCACGCAGATTCTCGGCGAGAGAGACCTTCATGATCCCTCTATGATATTCCATGAATTCCCCCTTACATCACAAATTTCAAAACATGAACAGCCATCAGGTACAGACTGAAGATTACCATCAAGGCGCCGCCAAGCATGCCTACTGACCTTTGATAACTTGCCCCTAGATTATAGCCAATCTCCATAGCAAAGAAAACTGTTATGAACGAAATGACGAAGCTGATCAAAACAGAATATGGAAAGCTGAGGCCGAGCAGTGAGAAACCAGCACCGATGAACAATGTATCAATACTGGTATAGACCGCTAAACGAAGAAGTTTTTTCATATCAAACTCATGGTCGACCTTCTCTATGAAGCCCTTTGACTTAAAGGACTTTGTCATCAGCCAAACGCCGCAGGTGACAATGATCAGACATGCAATGGCAATCTCCAGTCTGCCATCAGGAATCGCTCCCTTGAAGGTCAAACTGATGCCATAGCCTGTGATGAACATCAGGCAGTTCGTACATGCATAGACCAATGCGTACAGGGCTTTCTTGCCAACAGAAAAATTAGCAAGCTGAGCGCCTTTCTGCATCATGACGATGAAACTGTCCAGTGACAGTCCGATAAATATTACAATTGGCTGCAGCATTTTTATATTCTCCTCTTAAAAACGATTTTATTGTATATGAAATCCAGGAAAATACTCTATACAAATGGAGAAATATGTTAATGAAGCCAGAAAAAAGGCCTGCTGGCACAGGTCTTCTTCCGTTTTCAATGAATTAAATTATTTACTGCGGGAGGGAAAGAACTATTTATGTCTTTTTTTAAGACACTTTTATATTACTAAAAAGCTGTGTGTAAATCATGTAAGTATTGTGAAAGTTTAGTGAAAGCTTCACTTTATGCAGATACCAAGCAGTTTTGCCATAGCAACTGCCTGCTCGCTGTTGACGATGACCCCGCGCAGGTTCTCTGGATTGACCGCAATGCCGTCAATGATAGAATCACTGAAATCCAGGTCCTTCAGCTTCGTATCCATCCACTCCGAGCTGGTGAAGTCGCAGTCCTCAATCCTGAAGTCCTTGATCTTCATCATCGCAAAGGAAGCTTCGGTAAAGACACATTCCTTCACTGCCATATCATGGAGATTGGCACCGTTGAGGTTGAGATATCCGCCCTGGCAGGAATCCAGCACAACATCATGGAACTGACAGCTGCTCATATCACAGCCCATTAAACGGCAGTGGCGGAAGATGACTCTGCGGAAAACACATTCCTGCATTTCAATATTGCTCAGGTCGCAGTGTTCAAAGATGACATCTGCAAATTCCATCTTGTTCATATCACCATGGAAGGTAATGCGGGTGAATGTACATTCAAAATACTCATGCATGTTCAGGATGAGGGTGCAGTCTTCATCCGTGAAGGCACGGTTGTCCGTCCGCTTCTCATCCAGTTCTTTTTTGATGGTGCTGGGTGCACATTCTTCGGTAAAGCTAGGTTCACTGATTTTTTTCATACTTATATTATATAAGAAAAGAAAGACGCAACTGCATTTTTTCTGCAGATACGTCTTTTACAGTGTGACTGCTGTTTCAGCACAGCCGCTTTTCTCCTGCTGTGCCTTGATAACAATCGTATCGCCTTTCTTGGCTTTGATGATCCAGGAGACTTTCTTCTTTGCCGGTGCACTCTCATATGTGGTCAGATTGCCGTAGAAGGAACCTGTGTCTGTCCGGGAATAGCCGGAAAGACTGCCGATCTCATTGATCTTCTTTCCTTCGATGACTTCAGCTGCCGCAATCTCGACTGTGACTGGATGATCCACCTTCAGAGAGACAGCTTCGTCGGTCAGATTCGTCGGGAGGAACCCGAGATTCCCCACAACTGCCGTCACTCTGAAGAGACCATCACCTATCGTCTCACTCTGGACGCTATCCAAAGTCAGATGCGGCATCGCCTTTGCGAACCGGAGGTTGAACTTGGTATCATGTTCGCACTCTTCTGCTAAGTATTTCTGCGGCGGATTCTGGATCGTGTACTTGATGTTGAAGCCGCCAATCTCCACTTTGCCAAGAACTGGATGGTCATATTCTTTCCAGTCCTGATAATATTCCGGTGCATTCACCTTGACCCATTTCATGATGGCATTGAAGCGCTCCAGTGCCTTCTTCGGTTCTTCCGGCTTGCCGTTCCATTCATGCGGGACACCTGCCTTGGTGGCAATATCCCAGAATTCCATGGTATAGGCTGGAATGCCCTGTGACTGATAGAACCAGTCATCCAGAGCTCCGGAATCAAAATGTTCCTGATCGCTCATAAAGGAATCAAAGATGTTCATCGGCTGATAGCCTAATTCCTGCACGCCCATCTCAGCAATTGCCTTGAAGGAGTTGATGTCATAGTAAGGCGCACTCTTGGAAGGTCTGGTTCCGGGAGGATATAACAGCAGACCTCCGCTTGTGTGTCCAATGGCGGCACCGCCGATATTCGAATGTGCCAAAACAAAATCCACTATTGCTTTATTCTCTGGATTGCTCAGCGGATATTTGCCTGCGCCCGGCTGACGGGAATCCGGGAACCATCCTAATGGAAAGTTCCGGTTGAAGTCCAGTCCCCAGTCTGGCTTCTTCTGCTTGAGATTCTCATCACCGTCATATTTCTCCAGCACCCCTTCTGGATAAATATCATAATAGGTCCCATCTGTATCACTTGGCTCACGCAGGACCATCACACCTTCCTGCTGCGGATCTTTCTTCCAGGCACCGTAGGGTGTTGGAATGCGCATCATCCGAATGACCCCGTCCCCATCCAGGTCTTCTGATTTGATGCCGCCTTTTTCGCTCAGATATTCTCTTGGTGCGGAACGCAGTGTATAGGCACTGGTCAGATACTTCTCCGCGCCATCCGGTGAGACTCTTGGAATCACATAGATGGTCATCGCATCCAGCAGCTTCCTGCATTCTGCATCGGTCTCATAGTTGGTCAGCAGATAATCGATGGTATGCATGGCACACGATGCCGATGTCACTTCACCTGCATGAATGTTTCCATCCAGATACCATCCCGGCTTGGATAAAGCATTCCCTGTCGCCTGATTTGTCAGTGTCACTGCATATTGATTTCTGCCTTCCTCACTGACACAGTTGACTTCCACCTTGCATAACTGCGGATATTTCTCCGTAAAGTATGTCAAGTCCTTCTTGATCTCTTCGTAAAGAAGATAATGATCATATGTAAATGTTGTATTCATTTTTCTTTCTTCCTAAAGGACCTGTGACAGGAATTCCTTTGTACGTTCGTTCTGCGGGTGGTCGAAGACTTCTTCAGGCGTCCCTTCTTCGGCAACAATGCCGCCGTCAATGAACAGCACTCTGTCGCTGACCTTTTTGGCAAAGCCCATTTCATGGGTCACGATCACGCAGGTCATGCCTGATTCCGCCAGCTTCTGAATGACTTCCAGGACACCTTTGACCATTTCTGGATCAAGCGCACTGGTCGGTTCATCGAACAGCATGACATCTGGATGCATGGCCATTGCCCTGACAATCGCAAGTCTCTGCTTCTGTCCCCCAGACAGCTTTCTTGGATACTCGTGTGCCTTCTCTTCCAGACCGACTTCCTTGAGCAGCGCCATTGCCTCTGCTTCCGCATCAGCTTTCGGCATCTTCTTTTCCAGCATCGGTGTAATCGTGATGTTGTCTAATACATTCAGATGCGGAAAGACATTGAACTGCTGGAAGACCATTCCGATCTTCTGCCGATGGGCATCAAGATCTGTATTCTTGACATCCAGCTCATTGCCTTCAAAGATGACCTTGCCGGATGTCGGCTGTTCCAATAGATTCAGACATCTGAGAAAGGTTGACTTGCCGCCGCCGGAAGGTCCGATGATGGTGACAACTTCTCCCTTGTGGATTGTTTCATTGATGCCTTTGAGAACTTCCAGATCGCCGAAGTTCTTATGGAGATCGACTGTCTCGATCAAAGCTTCATTCAACTCAGTCACTGACACTCAACCTCTTTTCCATCTGCTTGACACCCCATGACAGTGTCAATGTTACTAATAAGTAGATGCCAGCGATGATGAACAGCGGCTGCCAGATCAGGTACTTGTTGGCAAGCAGTGTCTTGGTATACATCAGTTCATACAGCATCATCGTTCCTGCCAAAGATGTTTCCTTGATCATCGCAATGTATTCATTGCCAAGTGCCGGCAGGATATTCTTAATAGCCTGCGGCAGGATGATCTTCTTCATGCAGTGAGAAGCACTCATGCCCAGTGATCTTGCGGCTTCCGTCTGGCCGATATCGACAGACTGGATGCCGCCTCTGAAGACTTCCGAGACATATGCACTGGAGTTCAGGATCAAGGCCAGCATGACATAGTAGACTTTGTTGATATTGTTCAATGCCGGAAATGCCATCGGCAGAAAATAGAAGGAAATGTACATCTGGACCAGCAATGGTGTGCCTCTTAAGACATTGACATAGACGCCGGCAATTCCAGAAAGGATCTTATTTTTGGAAAGATGCAGCATCGCAATCAAGGCACCGATCAAGGAGCCGAAGAACACAGCGATAAATGCATATTCCAAGGTTCCGCCGAGTCCTTTTAAGAAGATCGGCCAATACTCGATAAATACTTCAATAATTCCCTTGCCCATGATCCAGCTCCTTTCTGCATTTCATTATTCAGTGACGCCTGCTTTTTCCTTGGCTTCTTTGTACCAAGTCTCGTAGTAGCCATTGTCCTTGGCTGCTGTGATGATTGTATTGACTGCTTCAATCAAGCTTGTCTCACCCTTCTTGGCAGCTGCTACATTGCCCTGGAAGTCACCGTATGGCGTCAGATCGAAATAGACATTTGTTAAAGCGAACTGTCCGTCAGAAGACTTGACATAGTTCTCTGCAGTGCTGTTGTCCAAGGCAACTGCATCACACTTGCCAGACGCTAATCCAAGGATTGCCTGATCCAGTGTAGAGACTGGTTCATAGTTTGTTGTGCCGTTTGTATCGAGGCTGAGAATTTCATCCTGTACATACATTTCCTGTAAGGAGGTTGCCTGTGCCATGATATGCGAACCGACGAAATCACTTAAGGAATTGTATTTGCCTGCATTTGCGGCAGTTGTAATCAAAGTATGCTTGGAAGATTCTGTTGAGCTTGGATCTCCTTCATAGCCGATGGACAGTTCATAGGATTCTGCTCTGTCTTTCTTCCAGCCATAACCGGATAATGCCAGATCAACTTTTCCTGTATCAACAGCAACTAATGTACCGGAGAAGTCCATGGTCTCGATATCCAGATCAACGCCCAGTGAATCAGCAATATATTTTGCCAGCGTCATCTCACAGCCCCAGACCTTTCCTTCGTCATCGACGAATTCAGCAGCTGGATAGTCAGGTGATGTAGCAATTGTCAGTACACCGTTCTTCAGTACATCTGCTAAGACGCCGGTTGCATTAGAAGTATCAACTTCTGCTTTTTTCAGATCTGTTGTATCAAGAAGATATGCGTATGTACTGCTGGTGCCCGTCTTTGCGGATGAAGCAGTTGTTGTAGAAGCAGCAGCGTTAGCTGTGCATGCGGTTAATGAAATGGCCAGAAGTGCAGCGGATGTAGTTTTGATCATTGGATTGAGTGTCTTCATATTCTTTCTCCCTAGAGTTCTTCCTCTGTCTGATTTGATTGATACGGTTGGATGCACTGTTGATCGTTCGTCGCTCTTCCATCTCATTTCACCTCCCTCTAAAACAAAAAAGCCATCTCTGAATTTTATTTCCAGAGACGACTTATCATCGCGGTACCACACTGGTTACCAGTTCCGAAGAACTGATCACTCTTACCTGTAACGCCGGTGCTGCGTTCCTCACTATGACTTCATGAGGACTTCTCCCAGATGCGCTTCCCCATATCCTCCCTTACCGGACTCACACTCTGTTCCGGCTCGCTTGAAGTTCCTATACAGGTACTCTTCTGTTCTTAGAATGTAACTGTAGTTTAGTTTCACAATTTACATTTGTCAAGAAAGAATTTACATTTTTATAAATTATTTTACATTATTATTTACATTTACCCAATCAGCTTCGTTCCGACAAATGCCAGAATAGACATGCATATGAGGAAAACAAGCGCATACGGCATGATCTTGGACATCAGCTTGGAGTCCTGTCCCTTTGCGTTCACCGCTGCTAGAGCGATAGCCAGAGACTGTGGAGAGATCATCTTCCCTGCCGCAACACCCAATGAATTCAATGCCACCATCCAATAGGAATTGACCTGCATCGTCTCTGCCGCCTTTAACTGAACCCCGCCGAACAAGACGCCGGAGTTCGTGCCAGACCCTGTGACAAACGTCCCCAGCGCGCCGATCCATGGGGCAAAGATAGGATAGAAGGAACCAGCGGCAGCAATCGCAAAGGACGCAATCGAACCAATCATCCCAGAATAGCCCATGATCTTTGCGCATCCAAGCACACAGATCATTGTGATCATTGTCTCCTTCATCTGCATGATTGTTTCTTTAAAGACAATCCCGAAATCTTTCACGTGTGCGCCCTGCATCAAACCACCAATAATTGCAGACAGGAAGATCCAGATGCCTGGTGTATTGATCCAGGCAAAGGTCAGCTTGCCTGCTTTCTCACCTGTATAGATCACTGCTGTCGTGGAGAACTGTGATAAGAACGAGTTGATCGGTGTCACCAGTTTCGAAGTCAGCAGAAGGAAGATAAAGATGAAGATGAACGGTGACCATGCACGCAGTGCCTTCTTCAGATCAATGGTCTTCTTCTGTTCCAGCTTCAATTCATACTGCGGATCCGGTTTCATCTTTCTTCCCAATACGATTGTTACTAACAATGAGCATACCGAACCAATCACCACGGCCAGTTCGGCACCGATGAACTTGGCGACCAATAACTGCGGCAGAACAAATGACACGCCGGATAACAATGTAATCGGCACCATTCCCTTCAATGCCTTTACACCCTTTCCTGTTACCATCACGATCAAAAACGGGCATGCCAGCATAAACAATGACAGCTGCATCGTTGTCATAAAGGAGAGGTCAGTATTTTCCAGTCCAACTAAGTTGGCCAGTGTCACCGTCGGAATGCCAATCGACCCAAATGGTGTCGGTGTACCGTTAGCAATCAAGCATACCAGACACGAGAAGATCGGCTCAAAGCCCAGGGAGACAAGCATGCTGGCAGGGATAGCAATCGCCGTACCAAAACCGGCCATACCTTCCATGAAGCCGCCGAAGCACCAGGCAATCAACAAAACCAATACACGCTTATCTGCACAGACAGATGTGATCATCTGCTTGATGATATCCATCGCACCTGTATGCAGAGAAAGACGATACGTAAACACCGCCGCTAAGATGACAAGAATGATCGGCCATAATGCCATCAAGAATCCTTCCGCTCCAGCTGTTACTGTATTCAATAATGAAAGCTTCCAGAAAAAAACAGCTAATAAACCGGCGATGATCAAAGAACCAAACGCCGCCTTAAAAGCTGGTATTTTCAATGCAATCAATGCAAATCCAAGCCAGATGATCGGTAATAACGCCAATATGAAGTTCAGCAGTTCCATCCCTTATCCTCTACTTTTTCTAAATTCTTCAATATGAAATCTCAGGTTCTCCATTTCACGACGAATGTCTTCACCAGTTATTGGTCTTCTCAAGAAACCGCTGATGCGTTTTTCAAACGCTTCATGCATATATAGATTGCTGTCAGAGATAAAGATAATATTGATCTTCGCATTGATCTCCCGCAAAGCATCAACCAATTCTAATCCCTGCCCTTTTCCATCGTGGAAGCAGATGAATGCAGTATCTGTCAGGTATTCATTCACGTAGTTTTTTACTTCATCTACTGTTGTAAAACCCTCAACAGTATCATCTGAACGAAGGTTCTTCGTTAAAAGATCGCATGTATCTTTTAAAATGTTCTGTTCGTCATCATATACTACTATCTTCATAATCAGATCCTCTTTTAAATATTATACCGTATATCATTTCGAACAGATGCACAAAGATAGAAAAAGGACTCCCTGCCAGGAGTCCTTCTTCCCCGATATTTCTACCGGTGTCTGGGGTTCAGTTGTATACACTCTTCTTTGACGTAAAGGAGAGAACAACTGTAGCTTTTTCCGCTTTCTACTGCATACCGAAGCCTATCGGTTCCAGCGGACAATCTTTAGTGTATCAGGCTTTTTGAAGAAGTAAATGAATTTACTTCGGGAATCTTTTGATTAGTCAGAATACTTTCTTCTGAAGAAGAATGCTAATCCTGCTAACAACATTGAGAATGCTAATGCACCAGCTGCCATCGGAGCATTTGTCTGATCGCCAGTATTTGGTGTTGAAGGTCTAGCATTTCTACCACCATCATCAGGTGTTACAGGTGTCACAGGTCTTGCTGTTATTGTTAATGTACCAGTAACAGTAGCAATATCATAGTTATCAGCAATTGTGCCAGCATTCAATGTGTAAGTGAATGTATTGTCACTGTTGCCAACTTCCGTCTGTGTACCTGTAACTGCATAAGTTGCACCTTCACCAGCAACGAATCCCTGGTCGGATAATGTTACATTGTTGTTTGTTAATGCAGTGCCATCATAAACCTTTGAAGATGTACCACTTGTTAATGTAACATTTCTCTTATTAATAGTTACAGTAGCCGTACCGAATGCATCTTTATAGTTCGGATTTGTTGCCTTAATATATACCGTTCTTAATGAAGCAGCATTTGTATATTCAGGTAAAGTCTCAGACCAAGTCTTGTTATCTTCACTGTAATATAAAGTGCTTCCACTTCTTACTGCATTAGCACTAATTGTATGTGCCTTAGCATCATAAGTACCAGTATAATTATTTGCCAAAATAGCATTTTCATTAGAACGTGTGACAATCAAAGTTCCAACGGTCTCAGCAATAATATAGTTACTTTCTGTTGCTGTGCCGTCCCATGTCAAGCTGTATGTGTTGTTGCCAGTAGTGCCACCAACAATAGTCTGGCTTCCAGTTGTTTCGAATGTTGCTGTCTCACCGTTGACGAATCCGCTGATTGTGCCTGCTGCTGTCAGTGCTGTGCCATCATAGACCTTTGTTGCATTTGGCGTCTTTACTGTCAGTGTTGCTGGGTTGATCACGATGCTGCCATCGACCTTCTTGATGTTCAGCTTGCTTGTGACGTCTTCGCCTTCTGCATTGTCGATCTCAAGATGGTCTGCTGTTGCTGCGACTGCTGTTGCTGTGACATCTGTTGCTGTTGCATCGGATGTCGCTGTCTTCAGCGTATATCCCTTTGGAAGTCCTGTCACTGCGACTGTTGCGCCGTGTGCCTGGCCATCATATGTGAATGTTCCGCCTGTCGTCGTGACTGTGATCTCGCCTGAATATATTTTTGTCCAATAACCATATAAAGTGAGCGCTCCGCTGATTTCGACTGTAGCAGCTGCTTTTTGTGTATGTGCTGCATCCATATACCAACCATGGAACGTGTATGTATAATTTCCATCACCAACCGTAGTCGTATTATCACCATATGCTGAATCAACAGTGTACTCTTCTCCTGCAAAATATTTTTCAGTAGTGCTAGGAAGTGTCACACCAGTACTTGGTTGATCAGTCCATGTATAGCTAACAGGATAAACATCAGGAACAGTAATTACTGGCTTACTATAAGCTGCATCACGTTCTGTACCATCATAAGTATAATGTACCTTTGCTCCATCAGCATTTGAATAAAATCCCGTATTTCCATCAGGATAAGTACCATTTTGCTTATAATACTGTTTAGCAGCATCCGATGCTTGAATTGTTGTAGTTATAGAATAAGTATGATTTTGAGTGATATCGCCAGTTGGGAAAACTAACGTGAATTTTGTTCCATCAAGTTTCAATGTATAAGTTTTACCGTCGCTAAGTTTAACAGAATTATCACCTTGCTTCGCGTTTGTGATTGTACCAGTAGCAACAACATTTCCACTGTTATCTTTTTCCTTGATTGTAAAATTGCTACCAGTACTTGGGAATTCCACATATTGGCTCAGCTCATCATACACTGAGACATTAGAAACTACCATCGTTGAAACATCTGCTGCAATTCCAGAAAACACTGTATTTAAATCAGATGCACTTGTAGCACTCTTTACCGAACTATCTTTTGCAGTAACAGCATTTTTGATATTTCCCAAATTAGTAGTGTAATCCGAAGCGTTGCTTGCAATTCCTATAGCGTAGAACCGAGTAACAGAAAGCCCACCATTTTGCACTTCTGCAACAGCGCCATCATTAGCGTTATAATCATCCTCATACGAATAACCATTACTATCATACCTAATATTAGGTTGACCATCAGTCAAAAATACAACTACCGTTTGTGCACCTGATCTAACATTATTTAATACATAATTTTTTGCCGTATAAAATCCAGCCTGATAATTTGTACCACCATTAGGATCAATATTACTAATAGCAGTATCTACAGTTGTCTTACTAGTCGTCCAATCACATACGACATTTGCATCATCATATTGAGTATCACTGTACCAATGATCTACATGTCCTGAGAAACTTACTGCAGAATATCTTGCCGAAATTGATTTATTAGCATCAATAGCTTTTGTCAACAATGCCTCTGCATATGCCAACTTATCAATTCTTCTCGTTCCAGCTTCAGCAGAACCATAGTTTTTTCCATTCATGGTCAAAATCATACTTCCAGAAGCATCTACAATGAATACAACATCAACCTTAGCTGGATTTGTCTTTGTTCCCGCTGCGCCAGTAATGTCCAGAGTCAAATCATAGGTACCATTTTCTCCAGCACTTATAGTTTTTGTGTGTGCAAGAGTAATATCGCTTGAATCTGCATTCGTTGCTGCCGCAAGAGCAGTTGGTGCTTGAACCGCTGTTGTTACCGTAAAAATAGAGAAACTATTAGTTTCAAATGAGGTTTCAACTGTATCTGTAGATTCATCCACTAACACTTTGCTTGAATCCGCAACCACTTCTGCGTTATTGCTTTCATCATCTATATGATGAATTTCTAACGTTTTAGCATCTGCACCAAATCCAAGAACTTCGCTTACTTGTTTGATAGTAATAGAAACATTAACCTTCTTATTATTTGTAGTATCTGGTTCTACTTCATTTCCATTTGCATCATCAAAGTGAATATCTAATGCTGCCATCTTATAACTATTATCAAAGGTAGCTTCATCAGTACCCTTCGAAGCTTCAACTGCCTCTTTTGCAGTTTTATATTCAGCAGTCTGATCGTTTAATTCTGATGCAACTAAGGTAACACCAGCTGGTAACGTGCCAGCATCTGCGCTGACTGTCACGGTATAGTGATCTGTAGTTGTCTCTCCGTTAAACGCAACAGCTTCCTGTGTTGCTACTGGAGCAGCACTTGCTTCTGCTGTAGGAGCAGAAGTAGCTGTAGGTGCTACGGTAGCTTCTGGTGTTGCCGTTGGTGTAGCTGTCGGTTCTACTGTTGCTGTCGGTGCCGCAGTAGGTTCAGCAGTTGTCACTGTTGTCGAAGTAGCTGCCGGTGTAGGTGTTGTTTCTGTAACCTGTGCTGTCTCTCCCTTTGTGTCCCCATCTTCCGCAACGATCGGAGTAGAGATACCTGTTCCGAATAACGTAATCGTCGCTAATAATACTGTTAAACTCTTCTTAAACCAATTCATACTTGTCTCCTTTGCTTAGGTCGTCTGCCTTTGCTTTGCCTCACCCCACTGAGGTTCTTAAGGGTACTGCTTAATGCGAAGAAATGTTTGATTAGACGTATTTAACAAAAATGCTTGGTAAACAGAAACTTCTGTTTTCAAGCATTGAATTTACAATATGTCTTATTAAACGACGAAAGGAACTCTCCCATCATAGTTACGTCAGCCTATGAACGAAGGGTTCCAGATCCCCACCTATTGACTAACTTTTTTATGTCAACCACCTGAACATAAAAAAGCCCTCTCCATATGCAGTTACGTCAGCCTACATTAGGAGAGCTATTGTTCATTCAATTGCTTCAAGATATCTACGCGTCCCAGACTACGTGTATCTTTGTCTATATTATAGTGGTTCACCAAATTTTAATTCAAGGCTTTATGTGAACAAACCTTCACATTCTCTGGAGTAATAATATTTTATTGAGTATCAGGAATATAAAAACACCTTTATTTAAAAGAAAAGAGTCTTTTTTCAAAGACTCTCCAGACTGTTGACAAAGTCGCTGGTGACAACTGGCGGCTTTTTTAGTAGAATATCTGAGGCAGGAGCTCCTTGTATTCCCAAATACGTATGTGGCCTCCTGCCTTTAAAATGTTGAAAAAGACATGCATGCATGGTATAATATATGTGGGAATACAGGGGGAGGCCATACCATGGCAATGACAAATAGAGCGAATATCAAGCATGACTGCATCATCCTTTCGACACTGGAGAGCCTGGTGCCGGAGGATCATCTAGTAAGGAAGCTGGAGGCGGCAATCGGCTGGCGGTTCATCTATCCACTGGTGGAGCCGCTGTACAGTGAGTTCGGACGGCCGTCGATCGACCCGGTCGTGCTGTTCAAGATGATACTGATCAATTACTGTTTCGGATACAACAGCATGCGGAAGACGTGTCGGGAGATCGAGGTGAACGTTGCCTATCGATGGTTCCTGGGATATGAGATCAGTGAGCCGGTGCCGAACTATTCGACGTGGTCACAGAACTATATCCGGCGGTATGGGGACAGCAATATATTCAATGAGATCTTTGACCGTGTGCTGCAGGAAGCAATGGACTGCCATTTCGTGAAGCTCGATACAGTGTATGGCGATGGGACGCACATGAAGGCAAATGCGAACAAGCGGAAGAGCACGCAGGAAGAAGTCGAAGTGACAAAGCGGGCATTTGAGGACGAACTTCTGGAGGAGATCAACCGGGACCGCAGGGAACATGGCAAGGCGAAGGAGTTCGCATCGCTTAAGCGAACGGAACTTGATTTTGATGAAGAGACCAGGGAACAGATCGAGGTCACACAGAAGAAGACAGTGAAGCAGAGCACGACGGACCCAGAATCAGGGAACTTCCATAAGGGCGATCATGAGGAGTGCTTTGCCTATGCGCACCAGACATTCTGTGATGGAAATGGATTCGTGGTAGCATTCGATACAGTGCCTGGCAATGTCCATGACAGCGTATCCTTCTTTCCGGCATACGATAAGCTCATGGAGAAATATGGCGGTGAAATCAAGAATGTATGCCTGGATTCAGGATTCAAGACACCAGCAATCGCACGTAAGATCATCGAGGATGGCAAGACACCATACTTCCCATATAAGCGGCCAATGACCAAGGAAGGATTCTTCAAGAAATATGAGTATGTCTATGATGAGCAATATGACTGCTACCTGTGCCCGCATGATAAAGGGCTGAGCTACGCGACGACTGACCGGCTTGGCTATAAGCATTACAAGAGCGATCCATATGACTGCAGCACCTGTCCATTCCGTGACAAGTGCACCAGATCGAAGAGCTGCCAGAAAGAAGTGCTCCGACATGTATGGGCAGAGTACATGGAGAAAGCAGACGAGGTCAGATATACAAAGAAGTGGAAAGAGATCTATCCGCAGAGAAAAGAGACAATCGAGCGTGTGTTCGCAGACGATAAAGAGAACCACTGCCTGAGATATACAAGAGTGAGAGGGCTGAAGAAGAACCGGCATGTAGGGTCGGTCATTTTCACGTGCCACAATCTGGAAAGACTGGCAAGATGGAAATGGAAAGACACTGCAGATATCGGCAATAGCAGTGCCGATATCATTGATTCTCAGCATTTATTACAGATTTCATTCGCATGAGCAAAAGAAAAAGTGATATCTCGCTTTTGAGATACCACTTTGTCAACAGTCTGAAGAGTCTTTTTTCAAAGACTCTCTCTAATATATATAATTCACATAATCTTCAGATTTTTTAAAAGAATGTGCTTTTATTCATTATTTTCACATGCAAGCAGGCTTATTCTGCATATCTGTGCTTAATAAAGAGAAGGATCAGTACTGCTGCAGAAGATATTCCACCCATGCCTGCATATAATGGGGCATTGGTCTGATCACCTGTATCAGGTGTTGAAGGTCTGACTTCTGAAAAAGTATCTGTACTAACAGATGCTGATGATGTATCTGCATCTGAAGCAGCTGCAGTACTTGATGTATCTGTTGTCACAGTTGTGGCAGATGAATCTGTGTCATCATCCGTGACCGGTGTTGTTGAAGATGAATCGGTATCATCATCTGTAACTGGTGTTGTTGGACGTTCTTCTGTTACCGTCAATGTTCCTGTATCAGTCACGATGCTGTAGTTGTCTGCCAAAGTGCCGTTTTCTAGAACATACGTGAATGCATTTGCACTGGAGCCGACATCTGTCTGTGTTCCAGTAAATGTATAAGCTGCTCCCTGTCCTGAGACAAAGCCTTCACCTGTCACATTGACTGTATTGTCTGTCAGAGCTGTTCCATCATAGGATTTGCTGCTGGATCCGCTTGTCAGAACGACTGTTCTTTGGAAGACTGTAATCGCTGCAGATGTCTCAGCTTCTGTATACCCTTCTTTATTTGCATGGATCAATACATTGGTTGTTCCTGCATCCGTTCTAGTTGGAAGCTCTGTGCTCCACGTCTCACCATTGTCGGTTGAATATTCAATGACTGCACCGTCTGCATCTGCCTGTGCAGCAGGCAGTGTATATGCAGTTCCGTTATAGACACCTGAAGTTGATTCTGCAGTAACTGTCATGATCTTTACTGCATTCCATTGAGCAGTATACGTGATATCACCTGTAACTGTATCAGCTACCGCTGGTGACCATCCAGCGAAGACATATTCATATGTACCATCAGATGCTTTCACTGGATCTGCAATCGTTGGTGTTGCGTCTCCTTGATGCTGATTGGTATAGACAAGAGCTGTTCCTTCTGCTTCTGTGCCGCCATTGAGATCATAAGTCACTGTGTAGTTGATATATGTTGGTTCATGAACGGCTGTATAGACCAAGTCAGTTGTACCAACGGTAGAATTGCTTCCTTCTGTACCGCTTGTCAGCTCCCATCCGCTGAATGCATATGTATATGTACCATCTGCATTCTTTACTGGTGCAGCTCCGCTGTAGGAT
>Ga0183101_1000037_pt12 | contig 82720 bp, 81 predicted proteins | sample Biomet3_FD_127790 | JGI IMG/M metagenome (GOLD analysis project Ga0183101, IMG submission 127790) | Microbial communities from bioreactor (seeded with sewage sludge) at LBNL, California, USA - Biofuel metagenome 3 | ecosystem: Engineered > Bioreactor > Anaerobic > Unclassified ... | reverse complement strand
GAGTAGTGTCGAAAACTCGTTAGATATCTAACAGCCAAAAGGACTGGGGATATAGAAAAAGAAAACAGGGCGCATTAAAAACAGCTCTGAAATGTTCTTTGAAAAGTCAATTGTTCAAATGCTTAAATCAAATTTCGTTTGTTGTTATCAAGCGATATTGTCATTGTTCAAAAGCATAAATCAAGTTTCGTTCTTGATCCATGCATCGAGATGAATATTGATGCCGGCGAAGATGGAGAAGAAAGCGTTCTTGCAGTAGTCACGTATGTGCATCTGATGAAGATGATAGTCATTGAGCACACGATCGTTGATACGCTCTGTGCTGGTACGGTTCTTATAGATCTTTTTCCATGAATCTGATCTGTAGGAAAGCGGTCCGGCATTTCTTGCATTGTCGCCGTCGTTGACATAGATGACTCTCCCATAGTCGGAGGTACTGCACGTATCCTGATACTCACAGTGATCTGTCTTGCCAAGGACCAGAGGACATCTGTACTTAGTGCGGCAGCGCTGAACATCGTAGCCGCAGTGGACCATTTTGAGACCGCAGGCACAGACAGGAATACCATCTCCGTCAATATGTTCATTGCCTTTGGTCTCTGAGCGCGTGAGATTTCTTTGATTATGATCGATGACAGGGGTAACATTCATTTGACGAAAGTATTGGTAGATGGGAAGACTGTCGCTGGCAGAATCAAGACACATGTAAGCGGGATGAAGATCCGGGCACATGTCGAAGAACTGAGCAGAGGCAGACATACAGGTCAGAGCATCGTGCTTAGAAGCCTTGTCCAAAGTGATAAAGACGGGGAGGTCGATATTTCTTAAAGGATTATGGTAAGCAATACTGTAGAAGGTAAAGCCAAGATAGTAACAGTTCAGATCTGAATCCCAGCCAATATCAGCGTCAGGTGCAGAGAAACGATAAGCAGGCTCAGAATCATCAAGATCCTTTTTGACCTTGTGTCCAAAAGGGCTTGAATGAATGTGCAGAGAAGAACCGTCTCCAGATAGGATGGCATTATCTCTGTCAATAAAGCCTGTGTCTATCGAAGGAATGACGACCAAGGCATTGAACAATGACTGAAGAGTAAACATCGTTCTGTCACGGTCGCTATCTGCACCATTTTTATATTTATCAAGAAGATAGTAGGTCTGTACATGAGAGTAGTTGATGAGCTTCTCGCCTTTCTTAGGAGCAGACTTCGGATCAGGCTTCTTGTAATGATCCTTGGGATAAAGATCTTTGAGATGAGGATCTTTACCAGTGAGACGAATGATGAAGTCGTAATGAGAAGCGGCAGTAGGCGGAAAGAAAGAACCGATCAGGTACTGGAGCAGAGTATCGCTGTGGAGAGCCTCGCACCAGCTGTGGATGGAAGTATATTTCAAGTGCTGCATAAGGACGAAAGAGCGGATCAGAACAGCGGGATCAATAGCAGGTCTACCGTGAGCAGAGTAAAGAGAGCAGAGAAGATCAGAAACGAGGCCAGGGTCGAGCTTCCTGAGCTTATGAAGAGCAGAACGAAACAAAGAAGAATTCAGACGTTTGAATTGAGAAGAATCTAAATGAGTTTCCTGCGAGCTGAGGAAGTCGCGATACTCCCAGATCGAGGATATATGTTTAAGCAAATCACTCACCTCCCAAGTCCTATAAAAGCGAACGAAGCGAGCCCGATTTTAGGAAATCTGTCAAGAGTTGACATCAAGAAAGTGGGGGTATGAGTGAAAATGAGCCAGAAGAAAAGAGCACTGCTTACTGGCCTACAGGCTTTTCGACAGTGCTCTTTTCATTCGGGGGGGAAAGAATTTTATGAACGTCATCAGGTATTTCCTTTTGACACTTATAAGATAGTTTTCCACCCTGAAGATACATTGTACATTCTGTGAACGTTACGTGAATCTTATACTTTTACAAATTCTGTCTTTTTGGTATGTCCATGATACTTCTGGACCATGGCATCCAGCTCATCTTCTGCCTCCAGATAATTCTCAATGAAATTGCGGCGGATATTCACTTCATTATCCATATCATTCTCTTTTGGATTGCCTTTGGTCTCAATCCGATAGTTGATTGACGTGCCTTCTAAGTAGAACCCGGCACCCTCTGCCGTATGGATATTCTTCAATTCTTCCTCAATTGCCTTCTTTTCTTCTTCATTGAACTTCAGATTCTCATAAATGTAAGAGACTTCTTTGCCTAAAATCTCTCCATTTTCTTTATGAAGCTCTACATGATAAGGAAAGGAACACAATTCTCCATCCACAATATAATCTTTTCCGTCTTCTTTTTTCATTCTTTCTCCTCATCAATGCCCTTTGCGAGCAGTTCGTTATATTTCTGATTTGCGTATTCCGCAGTTTTCTTCTGGATCCATCGCTGCCGTTCTTCTTCAATGGCCACCATTTCATCCGCAATTTCTTCCGGACTGGATGGTTTCCCCTGCAGAAGGTAGCTGATCATCCGATTGATTGCCTTCTCCGTCCGCAGCTGTTTGGCAATCGCTTCTCCAAATTCCCGGGGATAGCCATACCTGGCAAGGATCTGGATCATCTGTTCGATTTTACGTTCCAATTCATTCATACGTTTCTCTTTAGAGATTCTAACAACGTTCGCATTGTATAACAAGAATTGACATTCTTGATTTCCATGAATATTCCTTCCTGCAAAGTCGCTTCTATATAATATAATGATGTACAAGAACTCCACGGAGTAGAAAGTGTGATGCAGATGAAGAGACCTTTCTTGAATGCAGCGGAACTGAAGAAGATTGCCGACGCGTATCCAACACCTTTTTATCTGTATGATGAAAAAGGAATCCGGCAGAACGCAAAAGAGCTTATGCGTGCTTTTGCATGGAATCCTGGATTTAAAGAGTACTTTGCGGTCAAGGCAACGCCAAATCCTGCCATTCTAAAGATCATGAAGGAAGAAGGCTGTGGTGTTGACTGTTCTTCTTTAACGGAATTAATGATGGCAGAACAATGCGGATTCCATGGCGATGATATCATGTTTTCTTCCAACGATACCCCAGCGCAGGATTATATCTACGCGCAGAAGGTCCATGCCATCATTAACTTGGATGATGTCTCACATATCGCTTTTCTGCAGCAGTGTCTTGACACTCTGCCAAAGAAGATGTCTGTTCGTTATAATCCCGGCGGTGTCTTTACATTAGGCAAGACCCGTGATGGTTATCAAGTCATAGATCAGCCTGGAGAAGCGAAGTTTGGCATGACAAAGGAACAGGTCTTTGAAGCTTTGACCAAGATGAAAGAACTTGGCGTGGAAGAATTTGGTCTCCATGCGTTTGTCGCAAGCAATACGCTGTCGAATGATTATTATCCTGCCCTTGCCCGCATGATCTTTACCTTAGCTGTCGAAATCAAAGAAAAGCTTGGCATCTCGATTTCCTTTGTGAATCTATCAGGCGGTGTTGGCATTCCATATCGACCGGAAGAAAAACCAAATGACATTCATGCCATTGGTGAAGGAGTCCAGCAGGCTTATCAAGAGATCTTAGTTCCTGCCGGTCTGGAACAGATAAAACTCTGCAGTGAACTTGGACGCTTTATGCTGGGACCGTACGGATACTTAGTAACTAAGGTCCTGCATCTCAAGCACACTTATAAAGACTATGTCGGTGTAGATGCTAATGCATGCAACCTAATTCGACCGGCAATGTATGGTGCGTATCACCATATTACTGTAATGGGCAAAGAAGATGAACCATGCAATCATGTTTATGATGTGACCGGGTCTCTCTGTGAGAATAACGATAAGTTTGCGATTAATCGCAGCCTTCCAGAGATAGCCATCGGAGATACATTGATGATCCATGATGCAGGAGCGCACAGTTTCTCTATGGGATATAACTACAACGGCAGATTGCGCAGTGCCGAGCTTCTCTATAAAGAAGATGGTACTGTAGAAATGATCCGCCGGGCGGAAACACCAGAAGATTACTTTGCAACGCTAAAGTTCTAAAATAAAATTCCGATATCATATGATACCGGAATTTATTTTTGATTCAAATATTTTTCTACTGTCATACAGTGCATTGCAACACCTACCGCAATCGCAGTTTCTTTTGGATTGAACTTTGGATTATGCAAAGGATATGCAGAGTCTACACCAAGATGATAGAAGCACCCTGGTCTTTCTTTCAAGTAATATCCAAAGTCTTCCGTTGTCATGGTTGGTTCCTGCAGAATCACAACCTTTTCTGGGAAAAGTTCGCGTGCAGCATCTTCAACAATCTTTGTTTCGGCATCGTGATTTACAACACCACAGTATCCATCTTCCCAATGAAGCGTTGTATGTGTACCATTCTTTTGATCAGCTTCTGTAAGAATATGTGCTAATTGTTGATGGGCTTTTTCTCTGCGTTCCTCACCGAACGTGCGAATGATTCCCTGCATCTCAGCCTGTCCGCACAGAATGTTTCTCACTTTGCCAGCATGGACTGTACCAACGGTTGCCACAAGTTTTTCACCATCCATCATTCCATTCATTTGATCAATTGCGGTAATGATCTCTGCTGCACAAGTGATTGCATCAATTCCTTTATCGCGCTGTGCCCCATGTGCGCTTTTCCCTTCGATCGTAATATCAAATTTCCCAGCCGCCGCATAGAATGCGCCATACTTAATCCCAATGGTTCCCGCTGGCAATGCAGGATCTACATGCATCCCATAGACAGCATCGACATTTTCCAGAACATTTTCCTGGATCATTCGTTCAGCGCCGCCTTCGCCTTCTTCATCTGGCTGAAATAAGAACAGAACATTTCCATGCAGTGTATCGGCATGTTCCGATAATATTTTTGCCGCACCAAGTGCCATGGTGATATGCATATCATGTCCACATGCATGCATCACATTGTTATGCTTGGACGTGCATCCAAGTCCGGTATCCTCCATGATAGGCAAAGCATCCATATCTGCACGGATCATCACTGTCTTACCAGGATACTTACCTTTGACAAGACCAGTGACACCTGTGGTCAAATATTTCTTTGTCTCAAGCCCGCAGGACTGCAGAAAAGAAGTAATCAATTTCGACGTACCGAATTCTTGATTGCCTAATTCTGGATTTTCATGAATCGTTCTTCGAAGCATAACGAACGTCATTTCCTGTTCTTTTGCAAGAGTATACCAGTTCATCCTCTTCCTTCTTCTTTTAATATTGTAAGAAACTCACCAAGTCTCTTCATTCCTTCCTGAATTGTTTCTTCGCTGCAGCAGTAGCTCAACCGAATACATGCATCATCTCCAAAACAGAGTCCTGGTGTTGCCGCAAGTTTCACTTCCTTGATCATCCTTGTACAGAAATCAGATGAGGAAAGACCATATTTTGAAATGTTTGGGAATACATAGAATGCGCCTTCTGGCTTTACGTAAGACAATCCCAAACGATCAAGTTCCGTTAGAATCAATGTTCTTCTCTTCTGGTACTTTTTGATAAACGGTGTTGGATCTGTATGCAGTGCTTCAATACAGGCGCGCTGGAATGGTGCTGGTGTTGAAGTAATCATATATTGATGTACCAGTTCCATGCGTGGTTTGATTTCTTCCGGCGCAACAACATAGCCCATGCGCCAGCCAGTCATTGCATATGGTTTCGAGAAGCTCTGCACTAAAATGGTCTGTGCTGAAAGATCTTCCTGTTCGGTAAAACTGTGCACTTTTCCTTCATAAGACAGCTGACGATAAACATCATCACAGATGACGAAAATCTCTTTTCCTTTAACACAATCATATACCGCTTTCATACTAATTTCATCCAGAATACAGCCCGTTGGATTATTCGGCGAATTCAGAATGATTGCTTTGGTATGAGACGTGATGCATTTTTTTAATTCCTTTTCATCAATTTGAAAGTGATTGTTTGATGTATTCAATGGCACAAATTTACCACGGCATAATTTAATGATCTGTTCATACAGCAGAAAAGCTGGTGTCGGTACAATCACTTCATCTTCTGGATTTAGAATAGTGAACAGCGAAAGGAACAATCCTTCGGTTGCACCAGCAGTCGTGATAATCTGATCTGCTTTGTAATGCATGCCATTCTGTGTATTCTCATATTGTGCAATCTCTTTTAAAAGATCGAGCATGCCATTATTCGGAATATAATGTGTTTCGTGATTTTGAAAGGCTGTATTAACTTCAGATGTAATATTCTCTGGTGTATCAAAGTCTGGTTCACCAAGGGTCAGTGCAATGCATCCTTCTGTATTCCTTGCAAGATTTGAAAATTCACGAATTGGGCTGCGTGTCACATCATATACAGCTTCATTTAAATGATTGGAACTCATAACTTTCTCAAGGCATCCTGCAGTGCTGTTTTCTGCGTTGTCTTGGCATCTTTCTTTTTAATCACACGTGCTGGACAGCCGGCTACAACTGTATCTGGTTCGACGTCGTTAATGACTACAGCACCGGCCGCAACCACAGCACCTTTGCCAACATGCACGCCCTCAATCACAACAGCATTTGCCCCAACAAGAACATCATCTTCTACAATCACTGGAGTTGCGCTGGCAGGTTCAATAACACCCGCCAAAACAGCGCCTGCACCGATATGACAATGCTTTCCGACCGTTGCGCGGCCGCCAAGAACGGCACCCATATCAATCATGGAACCTTCACCAATGACAGCGCCAATATTGATAATGGCACCCATCATAATAACCGCATTCTTTTCAATGGTAACTTGTTCACGGATGATTGCACCTGGTTCAATGCGGGCAGGAATGTTTTTTATATCGAGCATTGGAACACCTGAGTTCCTACGATCGTTTTCAATTTCATAGTATGCAATATGGTTCTTATTCTGTTCAAGGATTGGCTGCAGGTCTTCCCAATCACCAAAGACAATTTTATCTCCGATGCCAAACACCTTGGCTGCACCATAATCAATTGGTGCTGTTTCCTTGATATAAACTTTGACTGGCGTCTTCTTTTTCGCATTTCCAATATACTGAATAATTTCTTCTGCGTTCATTTCAGTCTCCTATCAATTCCTTCATCGTATATAAACCAGGCTGTTTATTTAATAGATACTGTGCCGCTTTCAGCGCACCGTCCGCAAAGACAGCACGGCTGTTCGCTTCATGGGTCAGTGTCAGGCACTCATTACCATTGTTAATATAGATTTCATGCGTTCCTACTTCATTGCCCATACGAAGAGAATGAATGCCAATCTCCTGTTTTGTACGTTTACCATTTTCATGACGGCCAACATTGTAGGTTGCGTCTGCACGTACTTCCTTAATCGAATTTGCCAGTGCAAGTGCCGTGCCGGATGGAACATCTAACTTTTGATTATGATGTTTTTCAACAATTTCGATATCTGCATCCGGAAATAATGCAGCTGCTCGTTTTGCAAGATCAGATAATACGGCAATTCCTAAGGACATATTTGCGGAATTGAAGACCGGAATCTCTTTAGATGCATGCATGATCATATTTTTTTCTTCGTCGGTCTGACCGGTTGTACAGATAACTACTGGCAGCTTTCTCTTGGTGCAGTATGCCAGCAGGTCGTTGGTTGCCGCATGATTCGAGAAATCAATGACAACATCTGCTTCTCCTGTAAAATCATTTAAGGATTGATAACAGGATGCTTCCTTTCCTGCATCCGCCGCCACTTTTGCGACAATGGTGTTCTCTTCGCTGCCCTTCAGCAGTTCCTGTACCATATGGCCCATTCTGCCGGTATAACCGTGTAATATGATCTTCATATGTTTTCTCCTATAACAGATTTAAGTTCTTCATTTCCTGGAATAATTTTTCTTGATGTACTTCTTCCATTGGAACCAATGGTAGTCTGACACAGTTTGCACCATACCCAAGTGCTGCCATGGCTGCCTTTACTGGAATTGGATTGACCTCGCAGAATAATGCATGGATCAACGGCAGATACTTCAGCTGCAGATCCGCAGCTTCTGCTGTCTTTCCTTCAAAATACAGATGACACATCTGTGATGTCTCCTTTGGCATGAGATTCGATAATACCGAGATAACACCCATACCGCCTAAGGATAATAACGGAATAACTTGATCATCGTTGCCGGAATAGATGGCAAGGTCCTTGCCTACCAGTGCTGCTGTATCAACAACCTTGGCAATATTGCCGCTGGCTTCTTTAATTGCCGCAATGTGTGGATACCCGTCTAATTCTTTAAATGTCTCTGGTTCAATGTTAACACCGGTACGACTTGGAATGTTATACAGGATCAATGGCTTTGTAGAAACATCCGCAATCGCCTTGAACATTGCAACCAGTCCTCTCTGCGTTGTCTTGTTGTAATACGGGGTCACTAACAGACATGCATCATAACCAATCTCACAGGCATACTTTGTCATATCTTTTGCGTACTCGGTATCGTTGGATCCTGTACCGGCAATCATCGCAACTCTGTGATTCGCTGTGGTCACCGCAAACTGCAGGACCTTTCGATGTTCTTCATCGGAGAGGGTTGAGCCTTCTCCAGTTGTTCCGGCAATGAGCAGGCCGTCAATTCCTTGTTCAATCTGCCAGTTGATCAATCTGCCCAGTGCGTCATAGTCAACATTTCCGTTTGAATCAAATGGTGTAATTAATGCGGTTGCGGCTCCTTTGAATATTGTTTCCATACTTTTCTCCTTTCCTGCACATTGCCCATGAGGTGAAAAAACAGTCGATTCCTATCAGAATAGGTCATCGGCTGTTTGTATCGTCCTTTTGAGATTTTTACAATTGATATAGCTCTCCGCCAGCGCGACAGTGACATCGATATTCTCTATGTCCCCAGCTGATACGTTCGCCTGTATCAGCTTCGGCGGTATTGCCTTTCATCTCCCTGGAACTGCGAATTCCTTTTGTAGGGAAAGTACTCTTCGTTACCGCGCCTCTATCCTTCATTGCAATATTCAGTTTCGAAAACTATAGCATCGTTATTTTAAATTGTAAATATATTTTGATTTATTTTCTGAAACAATTTTCAATCGTATAAGAAAAGCTGGTTCTTGACCAGCTCTATTCTTTCTCTTTGAATGTGGAGGCGTCGATGACTGGGATGGATGTTGTTTCTTCCCTGGCTGGGAACTGTACATCCACCACCTGACTGACTTTCACCTGATCACGGAGCAGTCCATTGATCAGCAGCATATTCTCTGGCATTTCATCCTTAAAATCTTCCGGATTACCAATGAAGCCTGCATGAACAGACCCATCACTGAGGGTCACTTGGACAAATCTTTTGGTCAATGCTTTTCTAAGTTCTTGCGGTGTTGTCATATTATTTCTTCCCGTAGTGCACATCGGCTCCTAATTCTTTTAATGTTCCTGTCCCTTTTGGCTCAACATTCGTTAATGTAATAGAAGGTTTTACTCTTTTTAAGTATGCGGCAATCCGCTGTCCTTCTTCAAGATCCATGAGACTCATATCAATGAAGTGCGTGGTATCTTTCAGATGCATGACGTATTTTCCATGTGCCTTTTCTTCTAATACAGCACCCACCAGCTGATCTGTCTTAACTTCTTCGACATGCAGTCCGCAGCCGACCAGCATTCGGTCTTCCAATACATAGGTACGGTCGATCATGCCGCCGTCTTCATAGGCACGCAGGTCACTCACGTTCTTCAATTGCTGATGAAGTTTGATGCGCTTGCCATAATAGAATGCCATGACAATGCCTAATAGAATCGTTGTAATGATGAGCAGGATATAAAAGGTCTGTCGTGCTTTCCCAGATGTCATAATGAATGCCTCAATAAAGATCAAGAAGGCAAGACTTGTCATTGGTATCGCAAAGATCATCGCAATCAATGACTGATAATATTTCTTAACCATGGTCCCCCCTGTTACGTTTACTGCCCGTATCTATAGAATATCATTTCTTGATAAGGAAAAGAAGCTGAAAAATTCAGCTCCTTGTTAATGTTCAATCGTACCTTTTACACGCAGACGATTCATTGCCTTTTCCAAGGCAATCTGTGCTCTCTGCAGATCAATATTCGGATTGTTGGAGCCAATTCTCTGCTCCGCTCTTTCCTTTGCCTGCTTTGCACGTTCGACATCAATTTCTTCCTTGCTTTCAATCGCATCCGTTAAGACTTCTGCTTTATTGTCACGGAAGTAGAACAATCCACCCGCCACGGCATACTCCTGACGGGTTCCGCTTTCATCGGTTGTGATTTTTCCAATCTTCAGCATTGTAACGAGCGGAAGATGGTTTGGCAGGATTCCCTGCTGGCCTTCGGTTGTATCGATATTAATGATGTTGGCATCCATCTCCTTATAAATTCCCTGCGGAGTGATGATGCGGCAATGGATACTCATTTGAGAGTCTCTGCCTTTTTCACAACATCTTCAATGGTACCCACCGAAAGGAAGGCAGCTTCTGGTAAGTCATCATATTTGCCATCCAGGATTTCACGGAAGGAACGAACGGTATCCTTCACTGGTACATAGACACCCTTCAATCCGGAGAACTGTTCTGCAACGGCGAATGGCTGTGACAAGAAGTTACGAATTCGGCGGGCCCTGCCGACGATCTTCTTATCTTCTTCACCCAATTCATCCATACCTAAGATTGCGATGATATCCTGCAGTTCACGATATCTCTGCAGAATTGCCTGTACTTCACGGGCAACGTTATAGTGTTCTTCACCAACAACTAATGGATCCAGCTGACGGGAAGAAGAACCTAACGGATCAACGGCTGGGTAAATACCCAATGCCGCAATGGAACGATCCAAGACAAGACGGGCATCCAAGTGTGAGAATGTCGCCGCTGGTGCTGGGTCGGTCAAGTCATCGGCTGGTACGTAAACGCACTGTACCGATGTGATGGATCCCTTATCTGTCGAAGCAATACGTTCCTGCAGCTGTCCCATTTCGGTTGCCAAGGTTGGCTGATAACCAACCGCTGATGGCATACGTCCCAGCAGGGCGGATACTTCCGAACCTGCCTGCGTGAAACGGAAGATGTTATCGATAAATAACAGGACATCCTGATGTTCTTCATCACGGAAGTACTCTGCCATAGTCAATGCGGATAAAGCAACTCTCATTCTGGCACCTGGAGACTCATTCATCTGCCCATAGGTCAGAACGGTATTCTTTAAGACACCGGAGTTCTTCATTTCGTAATACATGTCGTTGCCTTCACGGGTACGCTCCCCAACACCGGCAACAACCGAACGGCCGCCATGTTCAATGGCAATGTTATGGATCAGTTCCTGTTCAAGGACTGTCTTGCCAACACCGGCACCGCCAAACAGACCAATCTTGCCGCCCTTTGCGTATGGGCAGAGAAGGTCAATGACCTTGATGCCTGTTTCCAGAATTTCATTCTGTGTCTGCTGCTGTGCGAAGGTAGGTGCTTCTCTGTGGATCGGCATCTTCTTTGCTGCCTTCACTTCGCCGAGTCCATCAATTGGTTCACCGAGAACGTTGAACATTCTTCCCAGAACTTCATCTCCGACTGGCACTTCAATTGGCGAACCTGTATCCACACAATCCATTCCACGGATCAATCCATCGGTGGATGACATTGCGATGCAGCGGACAATATCGTCACCGATATGCTGTGCTACTTCTGCTGTCATCTCGCTGTTGGCAGAATTCTTGATCAAGATTGCATTCTTAATGGAAGGCAAGCTGTCCGCATCAAAACGGATATCTACGACAGGTCCGATGACCTGCACGATTTTTCCTGTATTGCTCATTGTCTACCTTCTTTCTTTACACAGCACTAGAACCGCCAACAATCTCCGTTATTTCCTGGGTGATTGCGGCCTGTCTAGCCTTGTTGTATTCCAGCTGCAAGGACTGATTCAGATCATCTGCATTATCTGAAGCGGTCTTCATTGCAACTCTTCTGCTGCCTTGTTCTGCAGTCGTGGATTCCATCCAGTCAGCATAGGCAACATCCTGCACCATCATTGGAATCAAACGGTCTAAGATACTGGCCGCATTTGGTTCGAACAATGTTTCCTTTGGCAGTTCTTTTTCTTCTGTACTTTGTTTCGGCTCTTCGACTGTTTCTTCTGCGGTGATTGTACATGGCAGAAGAACATCAAAGTCTGCACGGAACGTCATTGTATTTACAAAACTTGTATACAGCAGCTGTACGGTCCCAACTTCTCCGCTCTGGTAAAGTGCCGTTCCTTGTTCAACGGCTTTCTTTAATTCCAGAAACGAAATCTTATCGGAAGAGATTGGCTGTTCATTCAGTAAATGGAATCCATATTCCTGGAATTGATGATACAGGGAGATGCCAATCAAGATGATCGGATCTTCTGGATTCAATTCTTCTCTTGCCTTCTTCAGAACATTACTGTTGTATCCGCCGCACAGACCTAAATCGGAGCAGAAGATGATTGTCATTTTATGTTCATTCGCTGTCTTGGTAAGATACGTGGATTCTGCTTCTGGATTCTTCGATACAATCTCATTGACGGTATCCTGAAGCCGCTGTGCATATTCACGGTTCGATTCCATTTTACTGCGTTGTCTAAGCAGCTTTGCGTTGGCAATCATTTCCATTGCCTTCGTGATCTTGCGGGTAGATTGTACCGACTTGATCCGCGTACGCAGAGCTTGTCTTGACTGCCCTGCCATATCAGTTCACTCCCTTTACGAGCTTGAACTGTTCCAGTGCTTTCTTCATTCCTTCATCGGTCTTCTGATTCAATTCATCACTGATGACACCCTTCGTGTCAATCTCATTGCATACCGATGCATAATTCTCATGGAAGTAACGATGCAGGCTCTTTTCAAAAGCAGATACATCTTCGGTTTCCACTTCATCCATATATCCGTTCTTAACGGCATAGAGAGACAGCACCTGATCGGCCAAGGACATTGGCTGATACTGTGGCTGTTTTAACAGCTCTGTTACTTTCTCACCATGATTCAGGATCTTCTTTGTACTGGCATCAAGATCTGAACCAAACTGGGCGAATGTCTGCATTTCATGATACTGTGCAAGATCCAGCTTCAGCGTTGATGATACCGACTTCATTGCCTTTGTCTGCGCGTTGGAACCAACACGGGATACGGACAATCCAGAATCAACGGCTGGACGCTGCCCTGCTGCAAACAGATCTGTCTGTAAGAAGATCTGTCCATCGGTAATGGAGATGACATTGGTAGGAATATATGCAGAGATATCACCGGCCTGGGTCTCAATGATTGGTAAAGCAGTCAAGGAACCGCCGCCCAATTCATCAGAAAGCTTTGCGGCTCTCTCTAATAATCTGGAATGCAGGTAGAAGACATCACCTGGATAAGCTTCACGTCCTGGAGGTCTCTTTAATAGTAATGACATGGTTCTGTAAGCAACCGCATGTTTCGACAAGTCATCATAGACGACAAGAACATCCTGTCCCTGTTCCATCCATTCTTCGCCCATCGCACACCCAGCATATGGTGCAATGTACTGCAATGGTGCACTGTCCGATGCAGACGCATTTACAACAACGGTATACTCCATTGCGTCATTTTCTCTTAACTTCTGTACCGTACGGGCAACGGTAGATTCCTTCTGTCCGATTGCGACATAAATACAGAAAACACTCTTGCCTTTTTGATTAATGATTGTATCTGTGGCAATTGCTGTTTTACCTGTTTCACGGTCACCAATAATTAATTCACGCTGACCTTTGCCGATTGGAATCATCGAATCAATGACTTTCAATCCTGTCATCAATGGCTGATACACAGAACGTCTTGTCATGACACCTGGTGCAACCCGTTCGATTGCACGTGTCTTTGTATATTCGATTGGCTTGCCGCCATCAATCGCTACACCTAATGGGTTAACGACTCTTCCTAATAATCCGTCACCGACAGGAACTTCAACAATTCTTCCGGTACGTTTTACTTCATCGCCTTCTTTAATTTCTCTGTCATCACCTAAAAGAACAACACCAATGTGATCTTCCTCGAGGTTCATGACCATTCCCATAATTTCATGCGGGAACTCAAGAAGTTCTGAAGACATTGCGTGATCAATACCCTGGACCATGGCAATACCATCACCAACCGAGATGACATATCCGACATCATCGGAATGGATCTTCTGATCATAATTCTTGATCTGTTCTTTGATTAAAGAACTGATTTCTTCTGGTCTGATCTGACTGCTCATGCCTGTCCTCCTTTCAACAATGTATTTCTTAAGCGTTCAATCTTCGTTGCCATCGTTGCATCTGTAACGTTGTTGCCTATCGTTACCTTGATGCCGCCAATGACACTTGGATCGATCTTATTCTTAAGAACCACTTTCTTATTTGTTTTTCTTACTAATGCTTCACCGATTGTCTGCATGTCTTCACTGCTGAGTTTTCGTGCAGAAGTAACTGTGGCAAGCTCAATACCAAGATCTTCATTGGCCAGCTTTACATAGTCTTCCATGATTCCCTGCAGATAAAAGGATCTTCCTTTTTCGACAATCAGTTTTAAGAAAGAAAGCATGTCATGATCAACAGCGTCTTTAAATGTCTTATCAATCATCGCAATCTTTTCTTCTTTTGTGATTTTTACAGCGCGTAAAAACAAGTCAAAATCCGGACAGTCTGTCATTGTATCGAGAATGACGTCTGCCTGTCTCTTTTTTTCTTCTACGCTTTTATTTTCCTTCGCAAGCTCAAACAATCCCTGTGCATAGCGCTGCGTGATTTCATTCGTCATGAGCAGATGCTTCCTTTACAAATTCAGCAATTGCTTTCCGATCCATGTCATCGCCATTCTTTTCACCGATCAGCTTACCCGCCGCATCCATGGCAACGTTGACCATTTCTTCTTTCACGCTGTCATACATTGCATTGCGTTCTGTTTCGATCTGCGCCTGTGCTTTCTTGCGTTCTGCATCTGCTTCTTTCGTTGCCTGTGCAAGTATCGCAGTCTTTTGATCCTTTGCTTCCTTCACAGCAGCATCCACAATTTCCTGTGACTTTGTTGATGCAGTCTTTAACTGTTCGGTTGCCTTCTCCAGATTTGCGATAGCTTCACTCTTTGCTTTTTCTCCTGCGGCTAAGTCAGACTGCATCTTCTCCTCACGAGTATTAAAGAAGTTCTGTACAGACTTCCATAAGAATTTCTTTACCAGCAAAAACAGAACAAGGGTACTGCAGAGCTGTACGACCATTGACAATGGATTCGGAACTAACTTGCCAATAATGTCGACATCAATCATGCTCAGAAGCTCCCGCCGAATACGAAGATCAGAAGAATAGCTACTAACAGACCATAGATAGCGCAGGTCTCAGCTAATGCGATACCTAAGATCATAGCAGAACGGATCTTGCTTTCTGCTTCCGGATTCTTTCCGATTGCATCACAAGCATGGGCTGCAACTTCACCTTCACCACGACCGGTCATAAAGCCTGTAAATACGGCGATGCCGGCACCAATTGCAAGTAATCCTTTACCAATTGCGATTAAACCTGTTTCCATAGAATTTTCCTCCTTATGTATTCTCTATGAATTTTTCACTTCATCAGGGACATCATTTCCCATTAATACCACAGTTAATGTTACAAATACCAACGTCTGGATAAATCCAGCGAATAAATCAAAGTATGCATGCAGAAGAGGTGTCAGGATCGGTGCCATAAAGTTGAACACGTTTCCGGTTGCGCCAAACCAGCTGGCTATTAAGTTTGATAACAGCTGTGCTCCTGCATAAATCAGTTCCATCATGATACCGCCGCAGGTGATATTGCCGAACAAACGCAGCGACATGGAGACCATCGTCGAGAACTTGCCAATAATATTCATTGGCAGCATCGGTGCGATTGGTTCAATAAAGGAATGGAAGTATGCTTTCACTCCGCCAAATTTGAATTCTACAATCTGGATCAGCAGCCAGGTAATAAATGCCAACAACAATGTTACTGACAAATTTGCTGTAGGTGATGTCAAGCCAAACAGAGAACACGTATTGGAACAGAAGATATAGATCCATAGCACTAAGATATATGGTGCTAACTTATACGCAATCTCTTTGCCGACATTCATAATGCATGTGTTCGCTACCGCTTGAACACCAAGGATTGCTGCTCCCGCTATGCCTGTCGGTTTTTTCATAGGATCCAATTTGTCAATCTTTTTTGATACCAATACAATCGCTATACCTAAAATAATGGTCAAGAATACAATTGTATATACATCGTCCTGTACTACCATCTTTTACTCCTTTCGCCACAGTGTATCGATAATCAAAGAAAAACGAACCATAAACAATCCTAATGCACAGCTTAGTATATTTAAGTAATTAGGAAGTACTGCTGCAATTACAAGTACTACCGTCCATATCATATAATTCAGCATCATATGAAAGGCGGTTCCTGCTGGCATTTGTGCAGAGATTGTTCGATCAACGTAATTTTCAGTATTTCGATATGCAAGTGCAGATGCACCGCTTCCAATTAAAAACCCGGTCATCCACTGCCAATGAAATAATGTAAGAATAAATGCTGTAAAAACAGTTAGCACGATGAATATTTTCCAGCCTCTTTTAGTCACTGAAATTATCCTCCGCAAGTATCTTAAGTATATTCTTTTTTACCTATTCTTTTCCACTAAAATTTTCCACATTTAGATAAAAACCGGAATCTGTATTGAAACAAAAAAATACCCATGCATTTTCGCTGGGTATTAATAGCCTTCTTCCAGGCATCCTAAAATTTCTAAAATACGGTTCAGATCATCCGTACCGCTGAAGGAAATAGCAATTTTCTTAGAACTGATCTCGACCTGCGTGCCTAATTTACTGCTCATGCGCGTTTCGATATCACGGATCATCGGATCCTTTTTCTTCTCTGGTGCAGGTGCTTTTTTCTCTGTGCCCTTTAATTCATGCACATATTTTTCAACGTCACGAACAGACATTTTATCATGCAGGATCTTCATTGCTGCATCATAAATCTCTCCTTCATCATCCAATGACAATAAAGGACGTACATGTCCATTTGTTAATTTCTTCTCAATAACCAGCTGCTGTACTTCGGTTGGAAGTTTTAACAGACGCATCATGTTTGCACAGTATTCACGGCTCTTTCCGACTCTCTCGGCAAGCTTTTCCTGCGTATATCCAAGCTTCTTGACTAACGATTCATATGCCGCTGCTTCTTCAATTGGATTCAGATCTTCACGCTGAACATTTTCCAGAATGGAGATTTCCATCATCTGTTCTTCCGTGAAATCAACCGCAATTGCAGGGACCTGTGTCAGGCCTGCAAGCTTGGCTGCACGCAAACGGCGTTCGCCGGCAATCAGATCATATCCGGAGACACCCTTGCGGACAAGCAATGGCGTGAAGATGCCATGGGTCTTGATAGAATCTGCTAATTCCTGCAGGGCTTTCGGTTCAAATTCTTTTCTTGGCTGATACGGGTTCGGCCGGATCTCAGAGATATTGATCTCGACTTCTCTTCTGCCCGGAGCTTCGGCCGCATTGTTCTGGATATCATCCAGGAACTGTTCAACATTCTGTCCGAAGATTGCGTTCAATCCTCTGCCAAGATGCTGCTTGTCTTTTTCTGCCATTACTTTCTCCTTTCGTTCTGTGTAATTACCTCGCGAACTAATTGAGCATATGCTTTGGAACCTTCACTTCTTGTGTCATATTCGAAGATCGTCTGTTCTCTGGATGGTGCTTCACTTAACTTTACGTTTCTAGGAATAAAGCACTTATATACTTTTTCCTTGAAGTATTTACGTACTTCCTGCTGTACTTCCACAGACAGCTTGGTACGTGCATCAAACATTGTTAACAGAACACCTTCAATGGATAACTGTGGGTTCCATAGTTTCTGAACTAAACGGATCGTTGATAACAGCTGTGTCAGACCTTCCAATGCGAAGTACTCACACTGCACTGGAATCATGACGGAATCAGCTGCTGTCAAAGCATTCGTATTCAATAATCCTAATGCTGGCGGGCAGTCAATGATGATGTAGTCATAATCTTTCTTGACGACTTCCAGCTTATTCTTGAGCAGCTGTTCTCTGCCTGTCTCATATGCGGACATTGCGACATCTGCACCGGACAGATCAATCGTTGACGGCAGGACATCCATTGGCGGCATCTGCAGTGTAACAGCAGCTTCCTTTACGGATGTGTCGTTCATCAGTACATCATAGACTGATTTTGTAAAGCCGACTTTGTTTGCACCAATGCCATGTGTTGCGTTGCCCTGTGGATCGAAATCAACTAACATGACTTTCTTTCCGACAAAGGCAAGACCCGCTGCCAGGTTCATTGCGGTTGTGGTTTTTCCAACGCCGCCCTTCTGGTTGGCTATCGCGATAATCTTTCCCATAGTTATACCCCTTAATTTCCTTTTGGCAGATGAACTACCATGCGGACTTCATTTTCTGTTTCCTGTGTTTCGACACTGACGGCAATCCCCAGTTTATCAATCATCTTAATGGATTGGTTGATGGTATTGACCGCAATCTGTGTGTTTCTTGAGAATCCCTGTGTTTTCTGCCGCTTATGGATCTTCTCCGGCAGGTTCAATGTTTCAATATACGTTTCTGTCTCACGGACATTCAATTCTTTTTTGAGAATATGATGATACGCTTCTCTTTGTTTGTCTTCCGGTGCGCTGAGCAGGGCACGGGCATGACGTTCGGTGATCTTGCCTTCAATGACACCATCCTGAATTTCCTGTGGAAGATTCAGCAGACGGATCTTGTTGGCAACAGCAGATTGAGACTTGCCAATCTTCTGCGCAACTTGTTCCTGGGTCATGCTTGCCTGACGCATGATCTGAAGATAGCTCTTCGCTTCTTCAATCGCACTGAGGTTTTCCCGCTGTACGTTTTCAACCAATGCCATCTGCGCTGCCTGATCCTCACTTGGGGACAGAACATAGCACTTGATTTCGGTATATCCTGCTAACCGTGTAGCACGATATCTTCTTTCGCCGGCGATGATCTCATAATGATCTCCAATCTGGCGAACGGTAATCGGCTGGATCAGTCCATTTTCCTTAATGGATACCGCAAGTTCCTGAAGTGCTTCTTCATCAAACTTTAAACGCGGCTGATAACGGGAAGGCTGCACAAGGTCTACCGGTACGGTAATAATTTTATTTGTGGCTTTGTCTGCTGTATTGAACAGCTCAAATATACTGTTTCCTGGCATAGTTCCTCCCCTTATAGTGGTTTGTTTTTCATTCTTCCGTAGTTGCGCGGATATTCTGCTGGTGTATGTGCCTTCTTTCGGTAATATAAGTTGACTCGATGGTCTCCTTCCGAAAGGGACGTTTCCTTTTCTTCTTCCAATTCACAGCCTAAGACTTTCATAGCATGTTCTGCCTGCAGTGCTTCGGCATGTCCCTGTGCACCCTTCATAGCAAGAAACAGTCCATCCTTCTTTAATAAAGGGACACACAATTCTGCTAAGATGCTTAAATTAGCGACAGCACGTGCTGTCACAATATCATATTCTTCCCGATGCTTTGCGGCATGTTCCTCCGCACGATCATTGAAGACTTCGATTCCTTTGAGATTCAGCTGGGCAATCACTTCTTTTAAAAAGGTGCAGCGTTTGCCAGTTGGTTCAATCAATACAACTTTTAATTCTGGAAAAGCAATCTTCCAGACAATTCCAGGGAACCCGGCACCCGTACCGACATCCGCGGCGGTTCCTTTTGGTTCCTTATTATATAAGGGGAGCAATGAATCATGGAAATGTTTTTCAATGATCTCATCCTTTTCTTTAATTGCGGTGAGATTCATCTTTTCATTCCACTCCTGCAGAAGCGCGCAGTATGTTTCTAATTGTTTTGCCATTTCATCGGTGAGATGAATGCCATTGTCGTCCGCTGATCTGCGAAGTTCTTCGATTGTCATAGATTCCCTCTTTGTCTTTATAATAGCACTGTCCTTTTCCCGGGAAAAGTACAAAATGTGTGGAAAACTTTTTTGTCCACAATTAATATCAATACTCATTTCTCTGTGGAAGAACTGTTTTTCCACAATATCCCTACTCAAAACTTTAAATGTGGAGAATCATCTTCCCCACATTTATTTCATAAATGCCTTTATTAAGCGGAAATTTCACCAGTGATAAATTCACTGTGGGGCAGTGTCTCGACCCAGGCACAGAAAGCTCTCCATTCCGGAAGCTTGTGTGTTTTCCGCTGATGATAAATTGTCTTTAATGCACGATAATTGGTCGTCATCTTCGCTGTCAGACGGAATCCTGCCGGATTGGAATATAAGATCTCCAGATACTTCTGGTTCAGCTCTTCATTCTGTGATGTGACATCTTTCCCAGCTTCCTGCAGCGTTTTGATTTCCGTGGCAAGCGTGTTATAGTCAGCGACCTTCTCCTTCATGATGGCAATCATTCTAGGATCGACCTGCGGCATATAAGCATCATCCAAGTTGAACTTGGTGATCCGATGCATGGTGGACTGTGAAGAAATAAAGTCTAAGAACTTGTAGCGTTCCGCTTCAACCCATGCTTTATTCGAAAAAGTGAGATCAAACTGCACAATAATACCGGCCATGAACTGATCATGTCCGCTTCCGCCCTGGGAAGTAGCTAATGCGATCGTTGATTTGGTGATTTCGTTAGTGACCTTGTTCAGGTCAACGGCATAGGAGTACTTTGCGCCTTTGACAGAATCATCAAAGCCATATACCTGTACGTTTGAAATTACTTCAGAATAATTCATGCGTTCTTTTTCCCTTTCCCTTGTTTTATGGAGATTGCTAAAACCGCAAGATCTGCTGGATTGACCCCGGAAATACGGGAGGCCTGCCCCATGGTTGCTGGTTTGAACTTTACCAGTTTCTGTCTGCCTTCAATGGATAAGTTATCAATCTGATCATAATCAAAGTCGACACCCAGTTTCTGTGCTTCCATTGCCTGCAGTTTTTCTGCTTCTCTTCTCTGCTTATTGATATAGCCTTCGTATTTGACATCGATATCTGCTTTTCTTGCAAGTTCTGCATCAATGGCGATGTCGACTGCCTCTAACAGCTTCTTTGTCTCTACATTTGGCCGTTTTACCAGATCTCTGCCGTTTACCCCACGGTGTTCTGTCTCAACATATCCAACAGATGCAAGATACGCATTGACCTTTGGGTCATCCAGCATGAACGATGTATCTTTTAACATCGTTTCGGTATCTTCTAATTCTTTTCTTTTTTTCAGGAAAGCTTCATATCTTTGGTCATTCACGAGACCGCAGTATCTTCCCTTTTCAATCAAGCGTTCTTCCGCATTGTCATGACGCAGCAGTAAACGGAATTCTGCCCGACTGGTCAATAATCGATACGGTTCTTTCGTGCCTTTGGTCGTTAAGTCATCTACTAAGACACCAATATAGGATTCATCCCGTCCAAAAACCAGAGGTTCTCTTCCTTCCAGCTTTAAGGACGCATTGATACCTGCCATAATGCCCTGGCCTGCTGCTTCTTCATAACCAGAAGTACAGTTGACCTGTCCAGCAGTAAATAAGTTCTCAATGATCTTTGACTCAAATGTTGGTTTCATCTGGATCGGATCAATCGCATCATATTCAATTGCATACGCATATTTCTTTACGATGCAGTGTTCAAAGCCCGGCAGTGTATGGATCATTTTTTCCTGGATATCTCTTGGCAGAGAAGTACTGAATCCCTGTACATACGTAGTATCCATAGATAATGATTCTGGTTCCAGGAATAATAAATGTCTTGGTTTGTCTTTAAAACGAACTAATTTATCTTCAATGGATGGGCAGTATCTTGGCCCAACACCTTTCACAACACCGGAATACATCGATGATTTCTGCAGATTCGATAAGATGATCTCGTGTGTTTCTGGTCTTGTATACGTTAAATAACATGGGACCTGGTCCGAAAAAGAACGAACATCTTCCCGCCGTGTTGTCTCAGAGAAACGCAGGAACTCATCCGTCCCTGGTTCATAAGATGTCTTGGTAAAATCAATCGAAGAGGTCAAGACTCTTGGCGGAGTCCCCGTCTTTAAACGCATGGTCTCAATCCCAAGCTTCCGCAGGGATGCAGACAGATCATTGGTCGTTTCTTCCATATCCGGTCCGCCCATGCGTACTTCACTGGAGATCATATTGACGCCAGCCATATATGTGCCTGTCGTCAGGATGACAATCTCACAGGAAAGGAACGAGCCATCTTTTAAAGTAACACCGGTAATCTTCTGATTCTCGGCGTTGATTTCAACAGCCATGCCTGCAAGTACATCTAAATTTTCCTGATGCAGACACACATCCTGCATCATCTTCTTATATTCAATTTTATCGGACTGTACTCTTAAAGCACGGACACCTGGACCTTTCGCACTGTTCAGCATTTTGAACTGCAGTGCCGTACGGTCTGCGGTGACCGGCATCTGTCCACCCAGTGCATCAATTTCACGGACTACAATTCCTTTTGCAGGTCCGCCAACACTTGGGTTGCATGGCATCTTACCGATGTTTTCAATCGATAAGGTCAAGAGCAGTGTTCTTTTATGTAAACGTGCGCAAGCCAAGGCAGCTTCAATGCCTGCATGACCTCCGCCGATAACGATAATATCATAATTCTTCATTGTTAAAATCTTCCACCAATTCTTTCAATTCATCGATTGGTTTATCCGATATAATCTCAAAAACAATTCGACGATCTACATGTTGTTTCTTTGCGCAAAGACGATACAGATTCATCTTTCCAAACACTTCGCGTATTCTGACATCTCTGTCATTTGCCTGAACAACTAACGGCAGAGCAATCGTAATCTTCTCGTCGTCCATTTTCAAGCAGTCTGTTTGGGAACCACGGATCATTTCCCAGGATTCATCTGTAATCTTTTGTTCCGCAAGACGATGGGCACGGTGACGTTCTTGTTCCGAACCTGCTTCTTTTCCCATATCGTTATGAATCACAGCAAGCTGATGTCTTGTCTCATCATTATGGAAAATTTCATCTGGCGTACGTGTTGCGTCTGCACTCCAAAGATCAATCCCATGTTCTGCAGCTTTCTGCAGGATCTTTACGGTGACTCTTGGATCATTCTTATCCAGATAGGTATAGCTCTCTAAGTTGTTCTGCAGAGAGAGTCCAACTTCTTCCGGATAGATTGGAGATAAGAAGAAGACAACATCGGTCAGATACAAGCAGCGCATTACCGAAGGAATCTCTCCCTTCGCGGCTTTATCAATTGCGTCATGCAGTCTCTGCTGCGTTGCATATCCCGTTGCTTCACCATACTGTTCCCACATCTGTTTTAGTGAAAGACGTTTTGTGGAATCATAGTGTGCATATCCAATCAGAGCTTTCTTGCGGCTGTGATTTGACTTCGAAAAGAAGAATAACAAATCACCCTTCCGGAAATCCGCAATCTTTCTTCTGCTGGCAAGGCGCCAGAAAAGAATTGTGCGGGTCCGGCACAAGCGATGGTATTCCAGCATTTCTTCATCTGTTACATACGCAATTGAGCTCATCTTTTACCTTCTCTTAGAAAAGTCCGTACGTTTCTCCATTTTCATCAATGCCCATATTCACTGCCGCTGGTACCTTTGGTAAGCCAGGCATTGTTAAGATACTTCCTGTATAAGCAACAACGAAGCCAGCACCATTCGAGATACTGAGATCCTTGACGTGAATCGTAAAGCCTACCGGTCTGCCCTTCAGCTTTGCGTCATCCGTAATGGAGTTCTGTGTCTTTGCCATACAGATTGGGAGTTTGTCCCAGCCGTGTTTCGCAAATTCTGCCATCTTCGCTTTCGCTTCGTCGGAGAATTCAACATCCTTTGCACCATAGACGATTGTCGCAATCTTGTTGATCTTTGCTTCAATCGATTCATTCACATCATAGATCGGTGCATAATGATTTTCTTCATCACATGTCTTTACAACAAGTTCAGCCAAGTCGGTCATACCGGCTCCGCCCTTTGCCCATCCATCTGCTTCCGCAACTGGATGATTATGTTCTTTGCACCAGTTCAGCAGAGCTGCAACTTCCGCTGGTGTATCTTTCGAGAACTTGTTGATAGCAACAACATATGGAACACCGAAGGCCTGAATGGATTCAATATGTTTCTGCAGGTTATCGGTTCCCTTTAACATTGCTTCTACATTTTCTTCTGTCAGCTGATCCACTTCTACACCGCCATGCATCTTGAGTGCACGTACAGTAGCAACGACTACAACAGCACTTGGTGTTAAGTGTGCACTTCTGCATTTAATATCTAAGAATTTTTCAGCGCCCAGATCCGCACCGAAGCCTGCCTCTGTCACAACATAATCTGCTAACTTCAATGCAAGTTTTGTTGCGATGACAGAGTTGCATCCATGGGCAATGTTTGCGAATGGTCCGCCATGGACAAAGACTGGTGTATGTTCCAGGGTCTGTACTAAGTTTGGCTTGATTGCTTCTTTCATGACAACGGTTGCTGCACCTGCCGCATCAATATCTTTGACTGTAACAGGCTTGCCATCCATCGTGTATGCAACGATACATCTGGAGATACGTTCCTGGAAATCCTTGATGTCTTTCGAAAGGCAGAGGATTGCCATGACTTCCGTTGCAACCGTAATTACGAAATGATCTTTCCGTTCCACACCATTGGTCTTATGATCCTGGGCAATGGTAATATCACGCATGGTGCGGTCATTCATATCCATGCATCTCTTCCATACCACATTGTTTGGATCAATGTTCAATGGGTTTCCCTGATAAATACTATTATCCAGCATTGCTGCAATCAGATTGTTGCAGCTTGTGATTGCGTGCATGTCTCCGGTAAAGTGGAGGTTGATTGATTCCATTGGAACAACCTGAGCATAGCCACCGCCGGTAGCACCGCCCTTCAGACCAAAGACTGGTCCTAATGATGGTTCACGCAGGCATGCCATAACATTCTTGCCAATCTTCTGCAGACCATCGGCAAGTCCTACGGTTGTTGTAGACTTTCCTTCGCCTGCTTTGGTTGGTGTGATTGCTGTGACAAGAATCAGTTTGCCATCCTTGTTGTTCTGGACTGTTTCATTGAACTTCGGCGAGATCTTTGCCTTATCTGTTCCATAAGGTTCGATAAACTCTTTTGCAATACCAGCTTTTTCTGCAATAACATAGATGTCTTCGAGTGTAGCGGCTTGTGCAATCTTTAAATCGTCATTCATATGAATCTGCCTCCCTTAATTTGTTATATTCAACCTATGCGTCTGCGATCAGACAGTGCATGTGCTAATGTCATTTCATCAGCGTAATCAAGCATTCCACCCGATGGAAGTCCATGTGCAATCCGCGTGACCAATACATTTGGACATTGGTCCTGCAGCAACTTATCGAGATACATGGCAGTTGTTTCTCCATCCATCGTAGTGTTTGTAGCGAGAATAATTTCATCTGCGTTTTTTGCGCGCTCTACTAGAAGATCAATGGTCAAATCTTCCGGCATAATTCCTTTTGACGTTGAGATCAATCCATTTAATACGTGATAGACACCGTGATATTCTCCTGTCTTCTCCATTGCCAATACATCTTTCGGTGACTGAACAACGAAGATCTGACGATGGTTCCGTTCCGAATCAGAGCAGATATCACACTCTTCCTCTTCGGTCAGATTTCCGCAGGTCTTGCAGTAAGTCAGTTTCTTTTTCACATCTTCAATGGCTGACGCAAACTGTTCTGCAGTCTCCATATCCATATCGATGACGGATAAGGCATACCGTTCTGCGGTCTTTTCTCCAACACCAGGAAGTTCACGGAATCGTTCAATCAATACCTGTAAGCTTTGTGGATACATGGATTACATCCCAGGGATATTCAATCCCTTTGTTGCTTCACCCATCTTCGCTTCACGGTCTTTTTCAACTGCTTCAACGGCGTTGTTGAACGCGATGAGCATCATGTCCTGAAGCATGTCTTTATCATCCATTAATTCCTGGGGAATAATGACAGACTGTACTTCATTCTTCCCATTCATTTTGATCACGATGCCATTGGATGTTCCTTCATAGATCTGATTTTCTAATTCGGTCTGTGCCTGTTTCAGATCATCCTGCATCTGTTTTGCCTGTTTCATCAAAGCATTTAAATCCATAGTGCCTCCTTATTCAACGGTAACGTTTTCTGCGCCAAACAATTCCATGACCTTCTTTTCGGAATCTTCTTCCGCTGCGGCAGAAGAATACCGTTCCACCTTCATTGGTTCTGGAAGTGTCTTTGCCTTCATTAATACAACATATTCTGCCGTTGCGGCTGCCATATCTTCTTCGGTCACCGCATACAGCATCTTATCTGTTTTCATTGTATCCTTCATAAAGAAGTACAGTTCATAATTCATCTTCTTCTCGTTGATACGATTCGCAATTGCCTGTTGTTCTACAACCAGTAAGATACAATCTTTCCCGCTTGCGCCAATCTTTGTCTCACCTAACAGTGAGGTATATTTACGATGTTCCAGATCACCATAGGACTTGACCATCGCAAGTGTGTTTTCATCCGCAACTTTTGCCTTTTTATTGCATTGTACCAAAAGAGATAGAATCGTAGTTTGATCCAGCGGCTGTACCGGATGGATCTCAACTGTTTCTGCTTTCTTCTTTGCAACTGGTTTCTTTTCTTCCTTTGGTTCTTCTGGAAGCTGCACCGTTTTGATTTCTGGTGCTTCTTCAATCTCTTCCTGCGCTGCAGGTTCTGGCTCAGGCTCAGCCTTATGTTTTGCGGCAGTCGGACGTGGTGCTGGTTTCTCTGCGGCTGGCTGTGGATCATTTGTTAATAACGATAGGCAGGTCACTTCAAACGCTGTTGCAGCATTCGTTGCGAACTTGAATCTCTGTTTCGAATCAATCAATTTTTCTGATGCATGCATGCATGTTTTCGCATCAACTGTTTCTGCTAATGCTTTTGCCTGCTCTTCATTCAGTATCTTTAATAGATCTGGCTTCTTTGTACTTTGATATACTACGCAATCCTTCAGAATATCAATCATGCCATCCGTAAATCTTGGCAGGTCGATTCCCTTTTCTTCATAGGACTGGATTTTGCGAATCATCGCTTCCATATTGCCCTGTGCGATATCCTGAATGAGTTCCACTTTTTCTTCTGCAGTTGTCAGACCATAGATGCGGTCAATATCTTCAATCGTAATATGGTCGCTTGTATACGAAGCACATTGATCCATGATAGATAATGCATCACGCATACCGCCTTCCGCTAATACCGCAATCATATCCGCAGCATCTACTTCCATTTCAATCTTTTCTTGTTTCGCAATATCTAATAAGTGGTCACGAATCTGATCTCTTCTTACTTTTGTGAAATCATATCTTTGACATCTGGAAATGATGGTTGGCAGCAGTTTCTGCGGATCTGTCGTCGCCAAAATAAAGATTACGTTTGCCGGCGGCTCTTCCAATGTCTTTAGTAATGCACTGGATGCTGCCCCAGACAGCTGATGGACCTCATCAATAATATAGATCTTATGTTTTCCCTGCATTGGTGCCAGGGTAGAACGCTCAATTAAATCACGGATATCCTCAACATGGGTCTCATTTGCGGCATTGATTTCAATGATATCTGGATGGGTACCATTATTTGCGGCAATACAGTTCTCACATTCTCCACATGGTGCCTTTTCTGGATGTTCACAGTTAACTGCCTTTGCCAGCAGTCTTGCCATTGTGGTCTTCCCTGTTCCTCTTGGACCGCAAAAAAGATATGCATGCCCGACTTTATTCTCACGAACTGCATTTCGAATGGATTTTACAATGTACTCTTGTCCAACAACTTCTTCAAAAGTAGAGGAACGATATTTTTGATATAAAGCTAATTTTGCCATGGGATTCTCCGATAGTTCTATTATAACAAAAAAGACTGTTCAAAACGCATGAATCTAGCGTTTTTCAGCCTTTTTTAATTTATTCAATTTTCTTTTTTCGCGAAAGAAAGAGGATAAGATTTCCGCACACTCTTCCTGCAGAATTCCAGGATGAATTTCTTTTGGATATGTATTCAAATGCGGAATCTTTTTTACTTGGATCAGAGTATCCACGGTTCCACCCTTTGGATCACTCGTTCCATAATATAATGCATGAATTCTGGAAAGCTCAATCGCACCAGTGCACATGAGGCATGGTTCCAGTGTGACATACAGATCACAGTCTTCCAAGCACCAAGTCCCTAGTTTCTTTGATGCCTTTTGAATTGCCAGGAGTTCCGCATGTGCACTTGCCATCTGTGTTTTTTCTCGCAGATTATGTGCACGTGCAAGAATGATGCCGTCTTTGACAATCACCGCACCCACTGGTACTTCATCCAGTTCTCTTGCCTTAGCAGCCTCTTTGAGTGCTGCTCTCATGAATTTTTCTTCTGTCTTCATACAAAATAAAAGTGGCACACGCGAATAGAGGCTCGTATGGCTGCTGCCTTCCGGCCCTGACCAGGTTAGAACATATTGCTGTGCCACTCATATTATATCGGAAATATTTGTATAAACAACTTCAATTTTTGTTTCACGTGAAACAATCAGAGCACTTTTGAAGGATATTTCTCTTCAAAACGATTCACAATGCGTGATAATTCACTGTCGAGATAGCTGACAGCCTGAAAACGCATCTTATTTGGTACTCCATAATATGCTTCAGCGACAGAACCCGTCATGGCGGCGATGGTATCACTGTCTCCACCCAATGAAATTGCAATCCGAATTGCATCTTCAAAGTCTTTTGACTCATAAAAACATTCGAGTGCCTGTGCCATACATCCCTGGCAGGTCTCATCAAAGCTATATACATCACGGATTTCATCAATCGTAAATTTGATTGGATAGAAAGCATCGGTATAGGCATGAATTTCTTCTTTTGTTTTCCCATGAAGTGCCAAATAGACAGCTGCTGCAGTCACTTCCGCCCCTTTCATTCCTTCCAGATGATTGTGCGATACCTTTGTTACTTCATCCGCCAGATGAATGGTTTCTTCTAACGAATCTGCGACATACGCTACCGGACTGACCCGCATTGCGGCACCATTGCCAAAACTATTGTATGGCTGCTGGCCATTGATCAGCCATTCACTGAAATTCAGGCCATATCCTCTGCCCGGATGAGAATTTCCAAGTTCTGCCATATATTTTGATGCATTCTCCGATAGATCGGAGTAATCCGGTTTCGAACATAAAAGTGCCTCTGCAACCGCAATTATCATCACAGAATCATCCGTATAGGTACAATCGCCCGCAAATAATTCAAAATCTTTATCTCGATGATTTCGAAACTCAAATCTAGAACCAACAATATCTCCAATGATTGCGCCAAACATCGTATCACCTCTGCCTCCATTATATAAGAAAAAACCGCTGATTCAGCGGTTTTTAGAAACTCTTTTTCTTTTCTGGTGGAACCATGGACTTCTGTCCGCCCATATATGGCTGCAATGGTTCTGGAATCTTTACAGATCCATCTGCCTGCAGGTTGTTCTCAAAGAAAGCAATTAACATTCTTGGCGGCGCAACAACTGTATTATTCAGTGTATGTGCGAAATAGTTGCCATTTTCTCCCTTAATGCGGATACCCAGTCTTCTTGCCTGTGCATCACCTAAGTTCGAGCAGGAACCGACCTCGAAATACTTCTTCTGTCTTGGCGACCAAGCCTCAACATCGCAGGATTTTACCTTTAAATCTGCTAAATCACCAGAGCAGCACTCTAAAGTACGCACTGGAATGTCTAAAGATCTAAAGAAGTCGACAGAATTCTTCCAAAGCTGATCATACCAATATTTGGAATCCTCTGGTTTACATACAACGACCATTTCCTGCTTTTCAAACTGATGGACTCTGTATAAGCCTCTCTCTTCGATTCCATGTGCACCAACTTCCTTACGGAAACATGGGCTGTAGGATGTCAGAGTATATGGAAGATCCTCTTCTTTTAAGATTTCTCCCATAAAACGTCCAATCATAGAATGCTCGGATGTGCCGATTAAATATAGGTCTTCGCCCTCTATCTTATACATCATGTTCTGCATTTCTGAGAAGCTCATAACACCATTCACAACATCACCATGAATCATAAATGGCGGAATGAAGTATGTAAATCCACGGTTGATCATGAAATCTCTTGCATAAGACAGGATGGATGAATGAAGTCTTGCGACATCACCCTTTAAATAATAGAAGCCATTTCCTGTTGTTCTGCGGGCAGAATCCAAGTCTAAGCCATCCAAAGCTTCCAGAATATCGGTATGATAAGGAATTTCGAAGTCTGGGACAACTGGTTCGCCAAACTTTTCAATTTCCTGGTTCTGAGAATCATCTTTGCCAATCGGAACAGACGGATCAATGATATTAGGAATGACCATCATCTTTTCCTTGATTTCAGCAGCCAGCTTCTCTTCTTCCTGAGCTAATGCCTCCATCTCAGCGCCCATTTCAGAAACCTTTGCCTTGACCTTTTCAGCTTCTTCCTTCTTGCCGTCACGCATCAGTCCGCCGATTTCCTTGGACATCCGGTTACGGTCAGCTCTCATCTGATCGCCCTTCTGCTTTACTTCACGTACTTTTTCGTCTAATTCTTTGACTTCGTCAACGAGAACTAGCTTTTCGTCCTGGAACTTCTTTTTAATATTTTCTTTTACAAGTTCTGGGGTCTCACGGATCAATTTAATGTCAATCATGATTTATCTCCTTTCAGATAAATAAAAAACACCATCCACTCAAGGGACGATGTCATCGCGGTGCCACCCTTATTGTATATTGTTTCACGTGAAACAATATACCTCTTCGTTGTTGCGGATAACGGGCGCGCCGGAAAGTGTTGGTTTCTCTCAAAGGTGGATTCGCTCCTTTCTGTGACAGTTCACATCTACCACTGTCTTTCTGATATTACAGAAAATAGTTACTATTCCTTTTCAACGATTTCTATTTCAAATTAAATCATTGCGGCACATGTTTGTCAAGTTTTCACCACAATACTAAAAATATAATATTTTATAAAAATATCATTAGACATTGTCCACAAACGCATATTTATGTTATATTATTCATATTAATATTGGGGGAAACAAAAGATGGCAAAGAAATCACAGTATCAGCATAAGCTACAGTACAACAACAACTACAACCGTACCAATTATCGTTCTTTCTCTGTCCGCTTCAGCGTTAATAGTGAAGCAGACATTATCAGCTGGTTGGAAAAGAAGAGCGGTGTAAAGTCTTACATCAGTGATCTGATCACAGCAGATATGAAAAAGAACAAGGGCGCTAAGAAAACTGTCAAGGCTGCGAAGAAGCCTGCAGCGAAAAAGCCAGCCGCTAAGAAAAAGAAGTAAGTTTTATATATAAAAGTCATCTTTTAAAAAGATGACTTTTTTTGTTTTATGCATGCATGTTGATGCTTTATAAGTAACTGTGATTACTAATGGTTTGTATCTTTAAACAACGCTATTTCAAAATGTATGAATTCATGCTTGCATGTAAAAAGATATGATCTTTCGACCATATCTTTTTTGTTAGATTTCTGTGTTATCGTCTTTCTCAGATATGCTTTCTGGTGCTGCAGCATCTTCCAGTGAATTTTCTGCTGTCGTAACTTCTGGATCTGAAATTTCTTCCGTCATTTCAGGTTCTGGTTCAATGATGGATACTGCAGATACCTTCGCACCATCCTTCACTGCAATCACACGAACACCCTGTGCACCTCTGCCATAGACAGATACCTGTTCCAGTGAGATACGGATCATGATGCCATTATCGGTCATGATCATACAGTCTTCGTTGCCTTCGACCGAACGCATACAGACAAGGTTTCCGGTCTTTTCGGTTACATTCACCGTCTTGACGCCCTTGCCGCCGCGGTTAGTGATTCGATAGTCATCCAGGGATGACTTCTTGCCATAGCCGTTTTCGGTAACTGTCAGGATATACTTGCCTTCCTTGTTTGTTGCCATACCAATGACGGATCCGCCATCGACATTAAATCCCTTGACACCTCTTGCGGTACGTCCTAATGGACGAATCGTATTTTCGAGGAAACGGACTGCTTTTCCGTTGGAACCCGCAATAATGATTTCATCTTCACCGGAGGTTGCCTTAGCAAAGGCTAATTCATCTCCATCATTCAGCTTAATGGCAATCTTACCATTCCGGTTAATGTTTTCGAATTCCTCCAGGCTAGTCTTTTTAATCAAGCCCTTTTTCGTAACGAAGAACATATACTTCACTGGATTTCCATCATCTTCCGAATATGGGACCATTGCCTTGACCTTTTCGTTCTTATCAATCGCAATCAGGTTAATGACAGGCAATCCCTTAGAAGTTCTGGAGAATTCCGGTACATTGTATCCTTTGACACGGAAGACACGTCCAGTATCGGTAAAGAACAGCAGATGATCATGAGTCGATAAGTTAATGAACTGATCGATTTCATCGTCTTTATTCAGTTCCATTCCCTTAATGCCCTTGCCGCCGCGGTTCTGTACATGGTAGCTGTCGGAAGTGATCCGCTTGATATAACCGTTTGTCGATAAGGAAATAATGACATGTTCGACAGGAATCAGATCTTCATCTTCCATATCAGCCGGCGCATCAATAATCTCGGATAATCTAGGATTTCCGTACTTTTCCTTAATGACCGTCAATTCATCACGAATGATCTGCATGATCCGTTCATGATGAGCCAGGATATCTTTATAATCTGCAATCTTGACCAGCAGATCTTGATATTCACTTTCAATCTTTTCCCGTTCCAGACCAGTCAGTCTGCGGAACTGCATATCCAGGATTGCCTTTGCCTGGATTTCATCCAGTCCAAAGCCTTCCATCAGACGAGGCATTGCCTCATTGGCATCTTTCGAATCGCGAATCGTATGAATGATTGCGTCCAAGTTATCGACCGCAATACGTAATCCCTCTAAGATATGGGCACGATCCTGTGCCTTTTTCAGATCAAATTCCGTACGTCTGGTAATAACTTCAATCTGATGGTCCAGATATCCCTGGATCATTTCTTTTAACGTTGCCTGATGTGGGACGTTATTGAATAAGACAACATTGTTTACACCGAAGTTAGACTGCAGCGGAGACATCCGATACAGCTGGTTCAGGATAACTTCCGGCTGTGCATCTTTCTTCAATTCCATAACAACGCGGATGCCCTTCATGTTTGTTTCATCACGAAGATCCGTGATACCTTCAATTTGTTTGTCTCTTGCCAGCTGAGCAATCTTTTCAACCATCATGGCCTTATTGACCAAGTATGGAATCTCATAGACAACAATCCGCTTCTTGCCATTCGGCATATCTTCGATGTTTGTCTTTGCCCGCATGATGATGGTTCCCTTACCAGTCTCCATCGCTCTGCGGATGCCAGATTTTCCTAAGATATAACCACCGGTTGGAAAGTCCGGTCCCTTGATATACTGCATTAATTCCGTTGCCGTAATATCTGGATTATCCATCGTTGCGAAAATACCATCAATGGTCTCTGCTAAGTTATGCGGTGCTGTATTTGTTGCCATACCTACCGCAATACCCATAGAACCATTGACAATCATATTTGGGAAACGAGAAGGCAAAACATCCGGTTCATTCTCTTCGCCATCATAGTTCGGTGACATGTTGACCGTTTCCTTCTCCAAGTCTCTTAACATTTCTGTTGCCAGCTTGGACATTCTCGCTTCGGTATAACGCATCGCGGCTGCGCCATCTCCATCCATGGATCCAAAGTTGCCATGACCATCGATCAGGACTTCACGCATGTTCCATCCCTGGGCCATGTAGACCAATGCACCGTAGATAGAAGAGTCACCATGAGGATGATATTTACCCATCGTATCACCGACAATACGTGCACATTTACGGTACGGCTTGTCTGGTGTGTTATTCATTTCATTCATTGCATAGAGAATTCTTCTCTGTACTGGCTTTAGACCATCACGTACATCCGGGAGAGCTCTTGCAACAATAACTGACATCGAATAGTCAATGAAGTCACGCTTCATTTCTTCAGTCAGATTCTGTTCGGTAATATGACCTGGGTCGAATTTCGACTCATCAAATTCCATAAAATCATCGTTTGCCATTACTTTCCTCCCTTCCCTTAAATATCAAGTTCCGCAAAGTTTGCGTTCTCTATGATGAAATCTTTTCTTGGTTCAACTTCATCACCCATGAAGATGTTGAAGTACTGATCTGCAAGTTCCGCATCGTCCAGGGATACCCGGATCAGGGTACGGTTTGCTGGGTCCATGGTTGTCTCCCAAAGCTGCTCTGGATTCATTTCACCTAAACCTTTATATCTCTGTATCGCAAGACGGTCTCCCATCTCTGCTCTTACCTTAGTCATCATTTCTTCCGTATAGGCATACTTTACTGCATTGCCCTTCTGTACTTTATACAGAGGAGGCTGTGCAATATAGACATGTCCATCTTCAATGATCTGTCTCATGTAACGATAGAAGAATGTCAGTAATAGAATACGAATATGTGCACCATCGACATCGGCATCGGTCATTATAACAATCTTGTTGTAACGAAGCTTTGATGTATCGATTTCATCCAGAATGCCGCAGCCAAAGGCGGTAATCATGGAACGGATCTCATTGTTTTCAAAGGCTCTTGCTTGTCTCGCCTTCTCGACGTTCAGAATCTTACCTCTTAACGGCAGGATGGCCTGGAAGTGAGAATCTCTGCCCTGCTTTGCAGAGCCGCCGGCGGAATCACCCTCGACGATATAGATTTCACAGATGCTTGCATCCTTCGATGAGCAGTCTGCTAACTTTCCTGGTAAAGAAGATACTTCTAAGGCACTCTTTCTTCTGGTCAGTTCTCTTGCCTTCTTGGCAGCCATACGAGCCTGAGAAGCAACCGTAGCCTTCTCCATGATAGCTTTTGCCTGATCTGGGTTTTCTAACAAGAAACGCTCTAATTGCGAACCAAAGATATCCGATACAATCTTACGTACTTCCGAGTTGCCAAGTTTTGTCTTGGTCTGTCCTTCATACTGTGGATCTGGATGCTTTACAGAAATAACCGCGGTGATACCTTCACGGCAGTCATCTGCAGTTAAGTTCTCATCCTTCTCTTTTAAGTAGCCGTTATCTCTCGCGTACTTATTAATGATTCTTCCTAACGCAGAACGGAAACCTTCTTCATGTGTTCCGCCTTCTACTGTATTGATGTTATTACAGAAAGTATAAACGGATGGATTGTAGCCATCGTTATACTGCATGGCTACTTCTACCTGGATATCACTTTCATATCCTTCTGCATAAATGATATCTGGATGTACTACTGCCTTTGCCTTATTCAGATATGCAACATATTCTTTTAAACCACCTTCAAATAAGAAAGTATCATCCTGCTTTCCCTCTTCCATGCGTTCATCATGGAAAACTAAGCGAATGCCCTTATTTAAGAAAGCCAGCTGACGCAGTCTACTGCGGATTGTATCATGATCATAAATTGTTGTTTCCTGGAAGATCAGTGGATCTGCTTTAAAGGTAACGGTAGAACCATGTTTATCCTTATCACATTCACCAATGACCTTTAATGGTTCCTTAGCATGTCCGCCATTTTCAAAACGAATGAAATAGATCTTTCCTTCATGGAAAACTCTTACTTCCATCCATTCAGATAACGCATTAACAACAGATGCACCAACACCATGCAGACCACCAGAAATCTTGTAAGCTCCACCACCGAACTTACCACCTGCATGCAGGACAGTAAAGATTGTCTCAATGGTTGACTTGCCAGTCTTTGCGTTGGTACCAGTTGGCATACCACGTCCATCATCTTCAACCTTAACAATATTGTCTTTATCAATTGTCACGGTTACCGTTGTTGCATAACCTGCCATTGCTTCATCAATACCATTATCGACGATTTCCCATACTAAATGATGAAGACCTTTTGCTGAAGTCGACGCAATGTACATACCAGGTCTTTTCCGGACCGCTTCCAATCCATCCAATACCTGAATTTCGGAGTCATCATATTCCTTTGTGACCTTGGCATCTAAGACACCGCCAATGACCGCTTCGGTTCCATCTTCCGTCTTTATGACTTTCGTTTCTTCTTTTTCTTCACTCATTTGCTGCCTCCTGTAATCTGTATGATGTTTCCATTCTCAATATGAAATTCACTCATCTCTTGATTCTTTAAGAACTCTGGTACTTCGGTTGCGGTAATGACACATTGATATGGTTCTTTCACCATCTCTAATAATTTCTTCTGTCTTTGATAATCCAATTCACTTAATACATCATCCAGAAGCAATACTGGTTTCTTCTTTGTTTCGTGTTCGATATAGTTCAACAGACTTAATTTGAATGCCAGCATGACCATTCTCTTTTGTCCCTGACTGGCGGTATTGATTAAATTACTGCCATTCATTTCAAAGAATAGATCATCATGATGACAGCCAGCTGTTGTCATGTGATACTCTAAGTCTTTCTCTCTTGCGTCACGATGCATCTGAAGCAGCTTCTGATAGACTTCTTCATCCTCATCCGGAATTTCTTCCAGGCAGCATTTATATGTCACACTGACCTTTGGATCATCCTCCGCAAGCTCGATATATTTCTGCGGCAGTACTTTTTGGATCTGTTCCGCAAATTCTTTTCTCATTTTAATGACAATGATCTGTGCTCTTGCCATTTGCTCATCTAACGTATCCAATAATGTTTGATCAACGTTATAACTTTTTAAAAGAACATTTCGATTCTTTAATAAGTTCTGATACTGATTTAAAGACAGAAGATATTTACTGGAGACTTTTGTAATCTCCTGATTCATAATTCTTCTTCTCTCTCTTGGTGCATCCGTAAATAAACTCAGATCATCCGGCGCAAACAATACAACATTCAGAAGACCGATAAATTCCGAACTTCTTTTCATTGGCTGTCTTCTGACCAATAATGTTTTTCCTTTCGGATGGATGACTGCTTCAATTTCACGTTCCAGATCATCTTCATAAAGACATTGAATATCTGCGAATGGTGCTCCCTCTTTAATTAGTTTTTTATCATCGGAAATACGATGACTTCTTGTTAAAGAAAGATAGACTAAACTTTCTAATAGATTTGTTTTTCCCTGGGCATTCTTTCCTGTAATTAAATTCATTCCTGGATTCCATTGAATCTCAGCTCTCTCATAATTACGAAAATTTCTCAGCTTTAAATTTTTTACAATCATTAAGCGACGTCAAACGTTTTTCCATCGACTTGAACTTTGTCACCAGGATATAGTTTTCTGCCTCTTCTATTCTCCGGTTCACCATTTACAAAAATTTCTTTTTCTTTGACAAGAATCTTTGCTTCCCCGCCCGTTTGTGCAATGCCAGCAAATTTCAGAAATTGTTGTAAAGTGATGTATTCGGTCGTTATTTTTTCCATGGAAAACGTACCCCTTTTCTTAGTAAAAAATTGCCTATTAAATTATATCATAAAAATGGTCTTTTTCCCTTTATTTAAGCCATTTTTCTTTCTGTTTTTCCCTTAAAAAAATAACCAATTTTAAAGCCCTAAAAATAGCCCTTTTTTGAGGGGTCTAAATTACACCTTTTTTCATTTTTTCAAAAAAGTAAAAAAAAAACAGAAATTTTCTGTTTTTTTCGTTCTTTTTAGTTATAAGTACGTACTGGAAGAACCAACTGCAGGATGGTCTGATCTTCATCACAGCTCAGAATAAATGGCTTCATTTCACCAGTAAACTGAATCTTGATCTGACTTCCTCTTAATGCTTTTGCAGCATCCATTACATAAGTACCAGAGAAACTGATATCTAATGGATCACCTGTAAATGTTGCATTCAATGATTCATGAGATTCACCAATTTCCTGTGATTTATTTGTTAATATTACTTCTTCTGTAGAGCACTGCAGACGGTTGATTGTCATATTATCATTCTTAATGAATGTTGTACGATCAATTGCATGAATCAAATCTTCTCTGCCAATGACTAAAGTATAATTAAATTCGGTTGGAATTAAACGATCTGTTTCTGGATAACCTCCATCCAGCAGTCTTGTCTGAAGGACCATATCATCACTCCAGAACTGAGCTTTTTTATCACTCTGAGCAATTTCAATTTCTTTTGCTGTTAATAGAACCGTTCCTCTGACTTCATTTAAAGACTTTGAAGGAATTGTAATATTGAACGATACATCTGAACTGAAATCGATTGTCTTCTTTGCTAAACGATAAGAATCAGTTGCAGTGCAGTTCAATTTATTATTTTCAATCTTGAAGTTCACACCTGTTAATACTGGTCTTGTTTCCTTCGGAGATGTTGCAAATGTAGTCTGTTCAATGATATCAGACAATACTGTAGAATCCATCTTAATAGAATTCATTGGTTTCGAGAAATCAATGGTAGGATAATCATTCACATTCATTCCGTTAATCTTAAATACAACAGAAGCACCAGAGAACTTTGTTAAAGATCCATCAATAATTTCAATATTGATGACATCTGCATCCAGCTTCTTAACAATCTGCATTAAATATGCAGCGTCAATTAACAATGCCCCTTCTTCTACTACATTTAATTTATTTTCTTCATCTGCTTTTAAAATTTTCTGAATAGAAATATCAGCATTCGATCCAGTTAAGATCAACTGATCTTTTTTTACATCAATTAGAATTCCTCTCAGAGATGGCTGCGGTGAATTTGGAGAGATTGCATGTCCTACAGTTTGTAATGCATCAAAGAAATAATTTTTATTAATTGAAAAATTCATGCGGAATGACCTCCTGTATATATATATTCTTTTTATAAGCTTATTGTTATTAAGACTGTGGAGAATGTGGAAAACCTAATAAAATGGCTTAAATACTTGATAATTTTAACATTTTTTTATGTTAATTCATAGTGGAATAAAGTGTTGAAAGTTAATTTGAAAGAAGTTTTTCGATTTCTTTTACAGCAGTTTCATACGCTGGATCTTTCTTGATCTGTTTCTCTACTTTTGCACAAGCACTGATGATTGTACTATGGTCTCTTCCACCAAACTCATTACCAATTTTGATATATGGAATATCTAATAATTTACGGCATAAATAGATAGAAATATGACGAGCATTAGCGATATTCTTTGTTCTGGTCTTAGAAGTAATTTGCTGATGTGTCAGACCATAATAATCTGCGACAGTCTTAATGATTTTCTTTGGTGAAAGACCAGTTTTATCTGAAACAACCGCCTGATTTTTCAAAGCACTCATGACGGTCTCAAATTTAATTTTGCCGCCACCCTTTTGAAATTCAATAGAATAGAACAAAACACGGTTCCATGCCCCTTCCAAATCTCTTACGTTGCCAGAGAAGTTGGAGGCAATATAGTCGAGTCCTTCTTTATCAACATCTTCAATGCCATATCCATTCTGTTTGATCTTCATTTGCAGAATTGCTAAGGAAGTTTCAAATTCAGGAGAGTCAATTCCTACAGAAAGTCCGCTTGAGAAACGGGAAATCAGACGATCTTCCAATCCTTTGATTTCTCTAGGCTGCCGATCAGAGGCAATACAGATCTGTTTTCCTTTACTGATCAACTCATTATAAATAGTAAAGAAGACCTCATGACTCTTTTCCTTGCCGGCTAAGAACTGGATATCATCCACTAATAAAAGGTCAACAGAGTACATAAACTGCTTAAATGCATCAATTTTGTTGTCACGGATCGAATTAACAACATTTTCAACGAATTTAATGGATTCTGTATAATAAACCTTCTTTGAAGGATCATTCTGCTGTACATAATTGGCAATTGCCATTAATAAATGCGTTTTACCAAGGCCAGAGTTGCCATAAATGAATAAAGGATTGAATTTACCAGGATATAAAGCGCAAGCTAACGCTGCAGCTCTAGATTCACGGTTACAGTCACCAACGACGAAATTATCAAAGGTACGGTCATTTTGAATCGGCATAGACTCAAAATCATAAGATTGGATATCATTCATCACAGTTGTCTGGGCAAATGGTGATGGAAGTTCAGATTTTTGATAGATTTCTACAATAATAGGATGATCCAAATTTAAAATATCAGTAAAGGAAGCAGACAGCATATCAACGTCTGCCTGGATAACTGCCTTAGTGATAATGTTTGGAGCTTCAATGATTGCCTTCTCATTCGTAAGGTCATATAAGGAACAAGGTACATAGAAATTCTCTATGACCGTTGTAGCGATATTTCGGTTACTTTGAAGATATTCAAGAAGCTGGTTCCATGTAGTGATTAAATATTGTTGTCTGTTAGTAGTCATAATTCTATCCCTAAATTGTGGAAAACTTAACGCAATACTAGTATTTTAACCAGTTTAATAGGTAAAATCCATATCAAATTTGTGGAGAAAAAAATAATCCACAAACTATTATGGGTAAAAAATGTGATTGTAAGCGCATTTAAGATAGTTTTCCACAGTTATCAACAACTTTTAAAAGTGGAGAAAGAGTGGAAAAAGTTTCAACAGTGTGGACAACCAAAATAATTGTTGATAAATTTTGAATAATAATAATAATAAACATTTTTTGAACATTAAAATCAGGCTTAATAAAGCCAAAATTAATAGTTTTCAACGTTTTCCACAATTGTGGAAAACTAATAACTTTATGTTGTAGATAACGTGTGGGAAAGTATAATATTCCTCAAAACTAGTCACCTTTTAAAAATTTTAAACACATAAAAAAAGAGGAAAAATGTGGAAATCATCGAAAAGGGATGTTTTTGACTGAAAAACACACCAAAAATATCAAAAAAATGAGCCTAAATGATATAAAAAAGGAATGAAAATTGTGGATAACTTTTTCATTCTGTTTTTTTTATCTTCTCACTGGTGAATAAGGTTAATAACATCATTGTAATGATAAATGAACATATGTATATTAATAAAAGAAATAAAAAGGTGTTTTTATGCAAATTTTAAAAGAGTCTATCAAGAATAAGATATTGAAGGCTGCCTCCTTGGAATTTAACGAGAAGGGCTTTCAGGCTGCTTCTATGAGAAAGATAGCAGCCAATGCTGGAATTACCCCAGGGAACATCTACCGCTATTTCAGCAACAAAGAAAAGCTGCTGGAGGCGGTAGTTACTCCAATCATGAAAGATCTGAACCAGGCTTTGCTGGAATGTACAGACGGAAAGCTGAAGTTTTTCACAAATCCAGACGAAATTCTTCAGAAAAATGAACAATTTAGTATCGATATTCGACAGTTTTCAAAGAAATTCATCGAAATTAATGAGAAAAACGAAGCAGGAATGTCATTTATATCCAAAGATGAGAATTATCGAATCAAAATCAAAGAATGGCTGACGGCAGCCTTGAACTCCTATTTTATGGGGAAACGGACAAAAGCGGACGAAGAATTGGTTAAAATCATGTCTTCGATTGCTGCCATCGCTTTAATCGATTCTGTGACCGAAAGCCTCCGGTTTGATGAACAATGTAAAAAAATGAACATTGATCAAAGTGAAATCGTGTATGAATGTATTGCATCCATCATCGAAAAGGAGGAAAAGATGGTATGAGCTATATCGAACTAAATGATGTAAAGAAAACATACCATGTTGGAGAAGTTGATATTCATGCCTTGGCAGGAATCAATTTTAATATTGAAAAAGGAGAATTTGTGGTCGTTGCCGGTGCATCAGGTGCAGGAAAATCAACAATCTTGAATATCCTTGGTGGAATGGACACAAGTACCAGCGGAGAAATCATTGTTGATCAAACACGGATTGATACAATGACCGAAAAACAGCTCACTGACTATCGAAGATATGACATAGGTTTCGTTTTCCAATTTTATAATTTAGTACAGAACTTAACCGCATTGGAAAATGTTGAGCTCGCAACAGAAATCTGTAAAAATCCATTGGATCCTGCAACGGTATTAAAGGATGTTGGCCTAGGAGAAAGAATGAACAACTTTCCTTCACAGTTATCTGGTGGGGAACAGCAGAGAGTCGCTATCGCAAGAGCACTCGCAAAGAATCCAAAACTTTTATTGTGCGATGAACCAACGGGCGCACTCGATTATGTTACAGGAAAACAAATTCTGCAGTTGCTGCAGGATACTTGCCGTAAACAAGGAATGACAGTCATTATCATCACGCATAATTTAGCGTTATGTCCAATGGGAGATAAAGTATTCCATATTAAGAGCGGACTCGTTTCTTCAATTGAAATAAATGAGCATCCAAAGAATATCGCAGAGATTGAATGGTAATCTATGAATAAGATATTGATGAAAGACATTCAACGAATGATTGGCGCCACGAAAGGACGTTTTTTCTCCTTGACTGCAATTGTCACAATTGGCGTCGCTTTTTTCGTTGGAGTTTCTTCATCATCTTCAGTCATGGCCACCAGTGTTGATCAATATAATGATCAGCAGAATTTAAAAGATATAACAATCTATTCTAATTATGGATTTGATCAAGAAGATCTGGATGCAGTTAAAAAGATGACGAATGTTTCCGAGGCTGAACTGACAAAGTTTGTCGATGTCAATGCAGCAGCGGATACACGCAGCATGGTTGTTCGTGTACATGCATACAAAGAAGATGCAACGATCAATCAATTTGTATTAGAAAGCGGACGTCTTCCGGAAAACGAAAATGAATGTCTGGCAGAAAACAGTACCGGATTAAAAACGGGATTTGCATTAGGAAGTACGATTACATTCAGTCGACCAGAAAATGATCTGTCCGATTATTTAAATGTGAAAACATGCAAAGTGGTTGGTACGATTGATTCTCCATTGTATTTAGATGTCGCGAAAGAAAACAGTACATTGAGCAATCAGTATATCAATACTTATATCTATCTTCCCGATGAGGCATTCGCAATGGATTACGATACGGAATTAAATGTCCTGTTGACGAACGCAAAGGCATATAACAGTTTCTCTGATGAATATGAAGCATACGCAAAAGAAGCGAAAGAGACCATTGAAGAAGAATCATTGACCCAAAAAGAACATCGTCATGATGTCGTTGTTGCAGACGCGCAGAAGAAATATGACGATGGTCTGCAGGAATATCAGACATCGTTGGATGAATACAATCAAAAGATCAGTGATGGTCAGCAGGAGATTGATGATAACCTTGCAGAAATTACAAGCGGTGAACAGACACTTCTTGCCGCAAAACAAACACTCAATGATTCACAAGCACAGTTAGATACAAGCAGTGCCGAAGCACAGCAGAAACTTACGGATGCCAAAACAAAGCTGGATCAATCCAGTGCGGAACTGGCGCAGAAGAAAAAAGATTTTGAAACTCAGAAAACAACACTGAATCAGAATATAAAAGATATTGATGATGGCATCACTTCATTGAACACTGCAGAAGATGGCATCAAGAAATTAGAAGGGCTGCAGCAGGTCCTTGCAGCATCCAGTACCGTACAGAACATGCTGCAAAAGTATCTTGGTGTCATTGGCAATAACGTTCCATTCACGACACTCATAAATATGATTCAAAATAACACCACAATGAGTGATGCAGAAAAACAACAGACAATTACACTGCTCAGTTCATCAAAGAGTGCATTGGAATATGTATTCAGTACCACGCAGAAACCAGTCACGATTACAACAGTTGATGAAATGAATCAGTACTTAACAACTTATCTCCAAAATGAAACAGTGTATCAAAAAAACATTGCTGATCAAATTACTTCTGCGTATACAACGCTGAATCAGAAACTTCAATTGACCGGAACAGGAAAAGAAATCTCTTCGACAAACGGAATTGAAGCATATGTTACAGAGCTGGATGCTAAAAAGAAAGAGATCAACGACGGCATTACTGCAGCAGAAAAACAGCTTACGGATGCGCAGACACAGATCAATCAAGGATATGCAGAACTCGATGCCAATACTGCAGCTTTCCAAAGTTCTACCAGCGATGCGCAGGCAAAAATTGATGCCGGTTTAAAGGAACTGCAGACAAAAGAAAACGAACTTGCTGATGGCAGACAGCAAATCGAAGATGCCCAGAATGAATTGGATCAAGCAATTACCGATGGTACACAGCAGCTGGAAGATGCTAAGAGCAAGTTAAATACCGCAAAGCAGGATATTGAAAATCTGCAGAGTGGTACATGGACGGTATTAGACCGCACGCAGCATTATTCCAGTGCGGCATATAAGAACACCATTCATCAAATGAAAGCAATTGCGGCAGTGTTCCCAGTATTCTTTATACTAGTTGCAGCACTTGTTTGTTTAACAACGATGACACGAATGGTCGATGAACAGCGTGGCCAGATTGGTGTCATGCGTGCATTAGGCTACAGTCAGAAACAGTGTGCCGAAAAATACATGATGTATGCATGTATCGCTACAATTATCGGTGCCTGTGTAGGATGTGTTGCTGGGATGCTGATCTTCCCTGGAATTATATATAATGCATGGAAGATGATGTATGTTCTGCCGCAGATGGATCTAGCATTAGACTGGCCGTTAATGATTGGCAGTGCGCTGGCATTTGTTGGTGTCATGCTGTTGACCACATGGTATGCATGCCATGAGGATATGAAAGAAGTTCCATCTCAGTTAATGCGTCCGAAAGCCCCAAAACTAGGGCATTCTACGATTATCGAAAAATTGCCGGCACTGTGGAATCGCTTCAGCTTTACTTGGAAAGTTACTATTCGCAACTTGATCCGTTATAAGAAACGTTTCTATATGAGCGTGTTTGGTGTTGCGGGCTGTACTGCATTGATGATTACTGGCTTTGGCATTCGTGATTCAATTCAGACGATTGCCACAAAACAGTTTGAAGAGATTTATCGTTATGATGGTACGGTGACGTTCAATAAAGATTTATCTGCTACCGAGGTTGCAGAGCAGTACCAAAGTTATTCGAAAAATGCGAATGTTGCTGCCAGCACACTGTTAACGGCATACAGCACAAAAGTTGTCGCATCGGATCAGGATGATGAAACAGCATACATGCAGATATTCAACAATACTGAGGATATCAATGTGATGTATGAATTGCAGACAAGAGTTGGTCAGAAGGCATTATCGTTAAGTGATGATGGTGTCATTATCAATGAAAAGTTAGCAGAGAATCTGAATAAGAATGTTGGCGATACGATTACCGTAGAATCGATTGACGGTATGGATGCAGAAGTGAAGATCAGCGGAATCTGTGAGATGTATGTGCGTCATTATGTCTTTATGACCAAGTCATATTACCAAAGTGTCTTTGGCACAACACCAGCCTCCAATACAATGGCAGTAAAACTGCAGGGGACAGATGCAGAGAAACAAGCACTGCAGGAAGAGTTTGCCAGTCAGGAAAACATTTCCAGTGTTGAGTTCTTTGGAACACTGCTGGATAACTTCAATCAGATGATCAATGGATTGGACATTATAGTCCTGGTGCTGATCTTATCATCCGCAAGCTTGGCAGGGGTCGTATTAGGTAATCTGACCAATGTTAACATCTCCGAAAGAATGCGGGAGATTGCGACGTTGAAAGTCTTAGGCTTCCGGCGGAAAGAAGTCGAAAATTATATCTATAAAGAGAATAATATTCTGACTTTCATTGGTTCTTTAGTGGGTATTCCGCTGGGTATTCTGCTGCATCATTACATCATGCACGAGGTTGAGATGGATTACATCATGTTTGGCCGAAATATCACGGTCCTAAGCTGTATTGTCTGTGTCGGAATCACCCTGATCTTTGGTATCTTGGTCAATCTCTTTATGGCAAAGCACCTGCGGCGGATCCAGATGGTGGAATCCCTGAAGAGTGTGGAGTAAATCTATTGCAAATTCAGATTTCAAAAGGAATAATGTAGATACAGGAGGTATTTCCTTATGAAAGAATTAAAATTCTATCGCTGTGATCATTGTAAGAATGTTGTCGCTATGGTTCATGATTCGGGAGTCGTACCGGTATGCTGCGGAGAACCAATGAAGGAACTCATGACAAATACAACGGATGCGAGCCAGGAGAAACATGTTCCGACCGTTACCCGGGAAAATAATCGGATTACAGTCAATGTCGGCTCTGTCGATCATCCAATGACGGCAGAACACTACATTGAGTTCATCGCTTTAGAAACAGAGAAGGGGTTCCGGATTGCGTATCTGAACCCAGGCGATAAACCATGCGTCGACTTCTATGAAGATGAACCAGTCATTGCGGTCTATGCATACTGCAATCTCCATGGACTCTGGAAAACAACCGACTAAGCATGAAAAAAAGGACTGATTATCAGTCCTTTTTAAGTACTTATTCAGCTTCGCTGGAAGATTCTTCTTCCGGAGCAGTATCGTCATCCTCAACATACTTGATGCAGATATGACGACGGGAACCTTCACCCTCAGACTCTGTCTGCAGGTTATGCCAGTCACTCAATGCCTTATGGATGACCTTACGTTCATCGTTTGGCATTGGATCCAGTTCAACGGCAACGTGGGATCTCTGTACCTGTTTGCCAATTCTCTTTGCCATCATACGGACCTTGTTGTATCTCTCGTCCTTGTAATGGTTGACATCGATCAGAACATCAATTCTGCTCTTGAACTCTGCATTGACAGCAGCTCTTACAACAGTATTGAACGCTGCGATGGTCTTGCCCATCTTACCAATCAATACAGCGTTGTTATCTGCATTCAGATTGATCACAAAGGAATCTGGTTTCTCTTCAATGGCAACTTCAATATCCAGATCAATCCCGGTAAAGTAATCGCCTAAGTAGTCAAATAAGAACTCTTTGACATCTTCCATTGTGTAGACATCTGCCGAAACAGATTTGCCAATTCCTAACAGACCGCCGTCTTTTTCTTCCGTAACGTTGTACTTCAGATCCGAGACAGCACATCCTTTTTCCTCTGCAGCCTGAGCTAACAGTTCTTCTAATGTTTTTGCAGTATAGTTTTTCATCAGTGAGCGCCTTCTTTCTTCGCATTATGATTATCAATATACTTCTGCACAAGCAGAGTCTTGACGACATTAACTAAAGAGTTAATTGCCCAGTATAAGGACATTGCGGAAGGAAGCATCAGACCGAAGACCATGATCATGCCAGTCATATAATACTGCATGAGCTTGTTCTGTGTAGAAGTTGGTGCTGGTTTTGTATGATGCTTTGCGGCATCTTCGGCAGCCTTCTTCTTCTGGATCATCATTGGAATCATCATTGAGAAATACTGACATGCGCCCATGAAGACGAACAGGACAACGAACAGCCAGCCTGTGGCATCTCCGTTGATGATATTCTGCATTCCTGTTAATGGGGTGACCTGAAGGTCTAATCCCATAAAGGTACCGGTCGCAACCGCATAAGATCTCTGTACGGCCATATAGATTGCCATGATGACAGGGAACTGTAAGAAGGTCACTAACATGGAAGAAGCAGGATTGATATCATACTTCTTGTAGAGAGCCTGCATTTCCTGTGCCTGACGCATTTTGGAAGTATCATCGTTTCTTCCTTCATACTTCAGCTTGAGCTTCTCTAATTCCGGCTGGATCAGCTGCATCTGCTGCATGCCGATGGTCGATTTTAATGTCAATAACGCTAAGATGCCGTTGACAACGATGGTGACAATGGAGATTGCTCCGCCGACACCGACAACTGGTGACATGTGGTTGATCCACTCTGCCAATGGCCAGACGAAGCAGGCACTGAACCAGCTCTCACTGTCCATGATTTCCTGGAAGGTTGTATCCAGCTTGATCAAAACGATGCTGCCGTCGGCATTACGTGGTACCGAACAGCCAGTTAATGTGACTGCTACAACCAGTAAAGTGACGATTGTAAGCAGTTTTTTTACTCTAGGGGTAAGTTTCATGAATCTTCTCCTTATATAAATATACGAACTACCTAATTGTAGCCTTAATGAGTAGTTTTTCCAAGTTATTTTTATTGAACTCATAGGATTGATCACGGTAGCCAAAACGTACGATAATGACCGCATCCAATGAGGCGCTCTTAAAATCGACCAGGTCCTGGCACATCATTCTGACCTGACGTTTATAGAGATTCCGCATGACCGCAATTCCCATTTTTTTGGAAAGGGAGACCCCGATCCGGGCCTGATCCTGTTTTTTCGGCATGGTATACAGCACAAAAGAGCTGTTTACATACTTTGTTCCTTTATGGACCAGTTCCTGAAATTCCTGGGCTTTCCTGACTCTATTTTTTTTCTTCATATCAATAATAAAATAACGTTAAACGTGAAAAAAAACCACCATACGGTGGTTCTTAAGCAGACAGGACCTTTCTTCCTTTAGCTCTTCTTCTGGCCAATACCTTACGGCCGCCAACAGTAGCCATACGGGCTCTGAAGCCATGCGTAGCTTTTGTCTTATGCTTGCTTGGCTGGTAAGTTCTCTTCATAATGCCACCTCCATTTTTTCTTTTTTGTAGAAAACAAACGCGTAGATATAATAACGGGATAATGCGGAAAAGTCAACAATCCAGCCAAAAAACAGCTGAGGGAAGAAGCCCTCAGCTGAGTACGTTATAGTATTCTTCAAATGTTTCATCGTGCGTATCTTTCGCATTGTAGATGGCTGTAGCGACATCAACACCGACATAACGGTAATGCCAAGGCATGTAATCATACCCCGTAATATCCGTTTTTCCGCTTGGATAGCGGAGAATAAAGCCATATTCATGGGCGTGGGCAAACAGCCACTGGCCTGCTGGTGTATTGGCAAATTCCTTGGTTGGCTTGGCTGTGGAGGCGTCATTGGTGAAATCAATGGCTAATCCAGTCTGATGTTCCGAGAAACCAGCCTTTTCGATGGCTGTGGAAGCTGGACCCGTTTCACCGCCGCCTAACAGCTTTACGGTGGAAGTATACAGGTCTTCCTGTTCCTGGAAGGAAATATAACCGGCCGAGACGACCAGCGTGACATTTTCGGATGCTGCGGCAGCCTTCATTGCCTTAGCAGAATCAGAGGCAACGGAGCGGATCCGGATTGCATCGGTGCTGCTGTTCAGGTATGGAGTAGCCAGATCTGCATCGGCCGGGGCATACCCGGTTGGCAGCTTATGCGTCTTATTGACCAGGATCAGGACAGAACTGGTATCTGTCAGGTCCTTCGGCAATGCAGTGGCAGAAGCGGTGGCACTCGAACCAGCCGCACTTGCCATATCTTCGGCAATCTTCTTGCCGATTTCATCCCGGTGCAGGTTCGCATATTCCGCAATGCATAAAAAGAATACTGCGATAACGAGCAGAATCGTAATTAATTTCGTCTGCGTAAAAGGTGTCTTTTTCGACGTCTTTTTTTCTTCTTTATTTTCCATATTCAAAACCTTTATGTGTGTACTTTCCGCTAAAAATTCAGGAAACGTTCCTATTATAGCAGAATTCACACAAATATAAAAAAGTCCCTTTTTGCGCAAGCCGTACAAAACGGTATAATATGGTAACAATATGTTGAGGAGAGAACGATTATGTGGATGAGCATCCTATTATATGTACTTGTAATATACATGGTATTTAATATCTTAAGAAATTCAAAAGCACAGAAAAGAAGACAAGTCTTAGTCGAATGTGTCAATTCGATTAAGGAAATGGATGTATTCTTCGAGAAAGTGAATGCCATTATTGCGGGCAGCAGCGAAGATACCAATCTTCTGAACAAGGCCTATGTCATTAAGCTCTGGGGCATGGCATATCATAGTGAATATGAAGAATTTGATGCGACTCTGGAACTTTTGAATGTCGATGCTTTATTAACGACGAAGAAAAACGGCCAGGTATCCATCGGTCAGAATGAAGACTCGTTCTTCTATTTATATTTAGGCATTCCGAATATCTTATATCGGGACCACCGCGAAGATCTGCTGGATCATATGATTGAAAAGATGCAGGGTGTCAACAGTGTCCTGTCCAGTCAGCTGGTCTATGCACTGTCCGTTGAAGTGAACAAGTTCTATCAGAAGGAAGAAGATCTTGGCTTAGCCTTCTATCAGAAGCTTCTGGAGGGCAACTATGCGGAATACAGCTATGCAAAATCAATGATTGGTCTGTACAAGTCGATTGCCAATGCAACCGCCGCAAGAATCTATCTGGATCAGAATGATTCCGCGAAGTATCAGGACTGTGAAGGTCTGTTAAAGGACTTTAATCTGAGTGGTGTAGGCAAACGCTGGCTGGAGACATTGAACATTGTCCTGCCGGAAGAGAATCCTGTTCCAGAGACAACAGAAGAGAACAGTGAAGAAACACCTGCCGGCGATGAGGATAAAGAGACGTTCCGTATTACCAATGAATCCGCAAAGAATGCAGATGTCATTGATGCGGAAGTTGTGAAAGAAGAAGAAAAGAAAGAAGACCAGGAATGAAATTAATTGTAGGACTCGGAAATCCTGGAAAGGAATACGAAAAGACAAGACACAACAGCGGGTTTATGGCAATGGATGTCTTAGCAGACAAACTGCATACATCTATAACGAGTGAGAAATGGAATGCCTTGATTGCCAACGTTATGATCGAAGGCCAGAAGGTCATCCTGATGAAGCCGTTGACATACATGAATGCCAGCGGATCTGCGGTATCGCAGGCCGTCAGCTTCTATCATATTGATCCATCGGACATTTTAGTCATGCATGATGACATGGATCTGCCGACCGGTTCTCTGCGTATCCGCAAGAATGGTTCAGCTGGCGGACAAAAAGGAATGAAGTCCATCATTGACTGTCTGTCTACCAGTGAGATTGCCCGCATCCGGATTGGAGTTGGGCACAGCACCGCAGGAGATCATGAAAAGGTTCCGGACTGGGTCTTATCGCCGGTTCCCAAAGCAGAACAGGATGCATGGAATACAGCCCTGACGGGTGCTGCAAATGCAGCGTATGCATGGGTATCCCAGCCAATGGATCAGGTCATGAATGCCTATAATATCAAAGTAAAGTAACAGGAGAATGCATGTCAGAAATACCTGCATGGCTTTCAGAAGCACTGAAAGAAAATGAAGCAGTCAAATTATTAGATGCGGGAAAAGGACCGCTGCCAGAGACTTCCTTAATGGAAGAAGCATTAGTGCTCTGTGCCTCCTACCGAAAACATCCACGGCCGCTTCTTGTCATCAAACAGAATCTATATCAAGCACAGCGTCTATACGAGAGAGTTGCGACCCTCCTGGAAGAAAACGAATGTGCTCTTTTCAGTGCGGATGAATCTCTGCGGGTAGAGACCATTGCGGCCAGCCCGGAAATGACAGCCATCAAAGTAGAAACGATGGCATCACTCTTAGTGAATCCAAATCAAGTTGTTATTACATGCCCATCCGCAGTCGTTCGTCATCTGCCATTGCCGGCACATTTTCAAGAAGGATGTCTGACCATTCATACCAATGATGAAATGGATATGGAAGAATTGAAACGGCGGCTGACGGCTGGAGGCTATACCCAGACATCCCACGTAGATCAGCCATTATCCTATGCCGCAAGAGGCGGCATCATTGATGTCTATTCCATTAACTATGAGAATCCAATCCGTATTGAATTCTTCGATACCGAAATTGACTCCATCCGTTTCTTTGATGTACTGAGCCAGAAGACATTGGAGACAGTACCGGAGGTCCATATCGTACCGGCATCCGATGTTATTTTTACCGATGAGGAAATTCAGGAGATCCATGAGAAAGTCGAGACAATGACCAAAGGAGACATCAACGGTGAAATCGAATCCGATCTGATGTCTTTAGAAAGCCATGTCTTTGACCGTTCAATGTATCCATATATGAGTCTGCTGGATCATACCGCAGGAATCTGGGACTACATGCAGGATCCGTGGATCATCTGGTGTGATGAACAGACCATTCATGACAACACAAAACGTTTTGTCGAAGATACAATTGCGTATGTTCAGGAAATGGTGCAGGAAGGGAAGATGCTGCCAAAGTATGCCATCTATCATGACATGCAGTACATTCCCGCCAAAAAGAAAATTGTCGAAGATCCATTCTTGGACAACATTGCGAATATTGCGGAAGTGAATCTGCCGAATGAAGTATTGGCAATGAAACTGAAGATGATCAATGACGGCAGTAAAGTCGTTCTGGCCTTACCGGATCATGAAATGAAGAAGGTCACGGATACATGCATTGATCAAGGAACACCATACAATCTGCTGATTGGCGATGCACCATTAGTCGAAGGCATCAACTTATGGATGTCGGATCTCAATCAAGGATTTGCATTGGAAGACGCAAAAATCACGGTCTATACACCGGCAGAATTATTTGAGATCCATCATCATAAGGGAAGATATGAAAACAAATTCCGGAATGCCGAGACCATTCATTCTTATGAAGACCTGCAGCCGGGTGATTATATTGTCCATGCCAATTACGGTGTAGGCCAGTATGTTGGGATTGAGACAAGAGAGATCCAAGGCATCAAACGAGATTTCTTGAAGTGTGTGTATCGAGGAAATGCGGAACTGCTGGTACCTTTGGAGCAGTTCCGTTTAGTGCGTAAATTTGTATCCCGTGAAGGTGTTGTACCGCGGCTGAATAAACTGGGCAGCGGAGATTGGGAAAAGACAAAACAGAAACTGCAGGAGAACGTAGAAGATATTGCGGCACGGTTAATTGCGTTATATGCCAATCGAGAAGAACATATCGGACATGCATTCTCACCGGATACCGATCTATCCCGCAAATTTGAAAATGAGTTTGCGTTTGAACTGACACCGGATCAGAAACAAGCGGTGAGTGATATTAAAAAGGATATGGAATCTGCGAAACCGATGGACCGTCTGGTCTGCGGTGATGTTGGTTTCGGTAAGACTGAAGTTGCGGTCATTGCCTCGTTCAAAGCAGTTTCGGACGGCATGCAGACAGCTGTCTTATGTCCGACAACCATTCTTGCAGAACAGCACTATCATACCTTTACTCAAAGATATCAAGGCTATCCGGTGACCATCAAAGTCTTAGACCGGTTTGTGCCGGAGAAAGAAGTAACGCAGACATTAAAAGATTTGCAGGAAGGAAAAGTCGATATCCTGATCGGCACGCATCGTCTTCTTTCGAAAGATGTTGCCTTCAAAAATCTAGGTCTGCTGGTGGTCGATGAAGAACAGCGCTTTGGTGTAGAACACAAAGAACGTATCAAGGAAATTAAAAATGGCATTGATGTATTGACTCTGAGCGCAACACCAATTCCACGTACGCTGCAGATGTCTTTGGTTGGTATTCGTCAGCTGTCACAGCTGGAGACACCGCCAATGAACCGCTATTCTGTACAGACCTATGTCGTGGAGAAGAATAAAGGATTAGTCATTGACGCCATCCAGAAAGAACTCAGCCGTTCTGGTCAGGTGTTCTATCTCTACAATAATATTGAACAAATATACAACGTTGCTCGTTCCCTGCAGAATGAACTGCCGGAAGCACGCATCGGTGTTGTCCATGGACAAATGAACCGGGATGAGATTGAAGATACCATGATGCGGTTCAATGCACATGAATTAGATGTGTTAGTCTGCACGACCATTGTTGAAAATGGCATTGATGTACCAAACGCAAATACAATCCTGATCGAGAATGCTCAGGACTTTGGTCTGGCACAGATCTATCAGATTAAAGGAAGAGTCGGCCGTTCCAATCGGTTGGCGTATGCATACTTGATGATCCCGCCGCGGAAGCAATTATCAGAGATTGCACAGAAACGTCTGCAGGCAGTGAAAGAATTTGCCCGCTTGGGCTCTGGATATAAAATTGCGATGCGCGATCTGACCATCCGTGGTGCCGGCGATTTGTTAGGACCATCGCAGTCTGGCTTCATTGATACCGTTGGTATTGATATGTATATTGAAATGCTGGAAGAGGCAATCGAAGCGAAGAAGAGCGGCAAGGAAGTCAAGCCATTAATGGCACAGACACCAGCTGCCAATATTAAGAAGACCAGTTATATTCCAAAAGAATTCGCACCGGATGATTTTGATAAACTGGAAATGTATCAGAAGATTGATGAGGCAGATACAGCAGCACAGCTGCAGGAATATCGCACCATTGTAGAAGACCAATTTGGTAAGTTGCCAAATGAGGTCAACGCATTGTTCATGAAGAAGCAGCTGGATCTTTTACTGAATGATCCCGAGATCCATTCCTATCGTGAATTAAAAGAAACGAATGAGATCACGTTCTCAACGCAGTTCTCACAGAACGTTGATGGAATCAAGTTATTCGAAGACTTTACAAAGATATCCAAGGATACGACACTGCGTTATAAGAACAATCGTATTACCGTCATCTATCCAAAAGGAAGAGATGATCTGTCTCTGGCAATCGCATTGATCCAGCAGGCAAAGGAAGATAAAAAACATGAGAATTGATAAATTTCTAAAATCCTCACGCATTCTAAAACGGCGGACCATTTCGAAAGAACTCGCTTTGAATCAAAGAGTTGAGATCAATGGCCGAAGTGTGAAGCCGTCCCATGAAGTGAATGCAGGAGATATCGTAGCAGTGACCTTCGGCAATCGACGTTTAGAGATCAAAGTACTCAGCACACAGGAATCAAAGAAAAAAGCAGATGCTGCTGAGATGTATGAAGTAATTGGTGAATCTAGAGTCGAACTCGAAGAAAAATAATGCTAGAATAAAAGAAGACGTGAAGAGGGGAGCTTTGATGGCAGCGACAAATAGAAAAACAAAAAAACGTGGACGTCGATTGACACCAGTCATGAAACTGATCTGTATTGCGGTCATCGCAGCTTCGGTCTTAATGTTATGGAGCGTTGTAAAAGAAGTCATTACAACAGTGCAGCTGCAGCAGCAGTTAGCAGAAGTACAGAATGAACTTCAAAAAGTAACGGATGAGAATACGTATCTGAACAGTGAGAAGACAAAACTGCAGGATCCAGATTACGTTGAGAATTATGCACGTGGAAAATACATGCTGTCAAAAGACGGTGAACAGATCTTCCACCTGCCGGAAGATTCCAGTAAATAAAACGAAGGAGAACGACATCGTTCTCCTTTTATGAACCCATTGCATCGCGGAAATAAGAATCGTAGATATCAATTAAATGATATCCGGTCTCGTTGTATGTTTCCTTTCCTTCCAGACCAACACGGACAATTAAAGCATTGTATTCAATCTTGAATTCTTCCATCTTTGCGCGAAGAAAATCTAAGGTAACGAATTCTTTTGCGTAGGCAATATTAATGATGTAGGAATCCAGAAAGGGAAACAGATCTTTCAAGTAAAGATATTCTTTGACTGGCATCGTCACAGACATAAGACTTTCCTCCTTACCCATATCATAGATAAAAAAAGAGGCTGTGGAAAGCCTCATTTTATAACAGTTATGTTATGGACAGGTTCAAAGGAGATGACCTGGTGGGCCAGAATATAATCGGCCAGCAGTTCAACCATGGACGCAAGGTTGACGCTGACGGTAGGACACTGGGCAATCATCTTGAAGTTGCCGCCGCCGGAAGCACGATAGTTGTTAATACAGATAGTGAATTCCTGCTCTGGCTGAATCGGCTCACCATTCCGGGTCAGAGAGATAATCCGCTGACCAACGGGCTGTGATACCTGAATGGTATATTCCACCCCATCCAGCATGTCATAGTTGTAATGCTGCGGCGTAGGGAAGTCATGCGATGGATCGACACCGATGGAACCATCCGCATGAATGGACCAGAATTCTGCATTCTTTTCTAAGTATTCTTTTAACACACGTCCTGTCATTTTTTTAACGACTAATGTGTTCGGATAAACATAGGTAGAAACTAAGTTGCGCATGGAAATCTCATGATCAAATCCTGTCGCATTCAGGAAGAGTGCGGTTGCCGCAATCTGTGCACCCGTCACTTCCATCTGTACTTGATTCAAGAAAGTGATGAGCTGTGTCTTATGCAGGCGTGCATCATTTTCATCCGTTACCTTTAAATCGGTCTCGGTGGTCCCTAAGGTCTGATCCAGCCAGACTTGGCATTCTGCTTCTTCTGTCTGAATCGATTCTGTGAGTGCATCATCTGTGATGCCTTCCCCTTTTAAGATCCTAGGTTCAATGCTTCCTGTATCTGTATAAATATCGACGCAGGCAAGTTCCACCCCATTCGCTGCCGTCTCGGTATAGACCGTATGGTTGAAGGTGCCGCAGAGAGAATTGTGCTGATGGCCTGCCAGCAGGATATCCAGATCTGGAATCATTGTCATCATCTGGTAGCCTTCATTCTCGCCGTTATCTTCCCCAGTCAGAAAACCTGTCTGCAGGTCTCTTTCAAAGCCGCCATGATATAAAGCGATTATATAGTCCGGCTTCTCTAACTTCTTGACCAGCGCAACATTCTTTTTTAAAGTCTCAAACGCATCTTCAAAACGGGAATACTTCAGATGCTCTTTGGTCTCCCAATGCGGAGTATATTGTGTCGTAATGCCAATCAGTGCAATCTTTTTGCCAGCCAGTTCCCGGATGACATAATTTGGCCCATAAGGGACACCTTTATATTGATAGTTGGCGGTGATGCATGGGGCATCCACATGATCAAAATGATTGAACATTGCATCTTCCCCATAATTAAAGTCATGATTGCCGATATTTACATAGTCATAATGCATGTCCCGCATGACAGTGGTAACGGGGGCAATCTCGTCGGCATGTTTGTGGTAATGAAAGAAGGACAGTGGGGAACCTTCCAAGGAATCTCCATTATCCAGCAACAATGTATTTTCATCTCTTAAGGATTCAATCAGAGAAGACAACTGTGCAAAGCCTTGATTCTGCTGGGAACCATCCGCATAACTATAAGGATAAATAAAGCCATGGACATCGGAAGTGACCAGGATACGAATACGATTGTTCATAAACACCTCTTCTAAAAAACAATGCCTATTATACACGCAAATAACAGCCTTTTAATGGTAAAATACTTCTTATGAAATACAGCATGGATCCTAGATTCCATAAAGAACTGAACTTTCGTGATCTTGGCGGCTATCCGTCAAGGGATGGACGTACCATCCGGCATGGCATCTTCTATCGCTCTGGTGGATTGTGTTTTATGAATGAAGAAGAGCTTGCGACATTCAAGCATCTTGGCATCCGCTGTGTCATTGACTTCCGTACACAATATGAAAATGAACGTCATCCAGATCCCGACCTTCCGGGAATTGATGTATACCGCTGCAGCGGCGTGGTCTCCAAAGGAGGGGAAGGAATCGATTTCTCGCCAAAGGGAATGAACCAGATTGGGGAAGCAGGGGAGCGGCAGCTGGAAGTACTGACAACATATTATAAGGAAATGCCATTCCATAATGAGGCATTCCAAACGATGGTGAAGCAGATTGTGGCAGGAAATGTGCCAATCTGCATCCATTGTGCGACGGGTAAAGACCGGACAGGTGTTGGCGCAATGATCATCTTGTTCCTGTTAGGTGTAGAGGAAGAGACAGTTCTGCAGGACTATCTGCTGAGCTGTACCTATCGTCAGGATGTGATAGAGCGCGTCCTGCGGGAAAAGGCCGCGCAGATTGAAGCACATCCGGTATTAAAGGAACTCCTTTGGATGAAAGAAGGAGTGACAGAGAAAATTGGCCGGACAATTCTGCAGACCATCAAGGAAAGATATGGCTCCGATGAGAACTATCTGATCCAGGAATTTGGACTGACTGCCCAGGACCTTCAGGACCTGCGGGACACCTACCTGGAATGAGACAAAAAAGTAGTGATTTGCAGTAAATTTTACAGGAATAACATGCATTGTTTTCAATCGTGTGCTACATTTGTTCACGGATGTACAAGAGGGATGAAAAATTCACATAAGTACACCTTGCGCTCTACATTATTGTTGTATAGAATATTCATAGAATATGGTATATAAATAAGGGAAAACCAGCTACAAATTAACGAATTCTATCTCAAAAGATAAAAATATATATAAACGGGAAATATTGTTTTTTATTGGGTCGGCATTATGGAGAATCAGAGATTCTCGTAATGATAAAGTGAGAAATCACGGGGAGGAATTAATGAACAAGAAGTTATCATCATTAGTACTTGCAGCAGTTATGTTAACTGGTTGTGCTTCTGGCAGCGCAGCAACAACATCGTCTGCAGGCACAACAGCAAGCGGTAAAGCAGCTCCAGCAGCATCCGGCAACAAGAAGATTGATGATTTGACAATGGAGTTCGTCCCATCAAAGGATGCTGATGTCATCATCACAGGTACAAAGGGATTAGATAAGTTAGTAATCGACGCCATGAAGACAAACGGATATGATATCGGCAAGGTTGATATCACTGTTGGTACAAACTATGACGCAACCGGTGAAGGTATGTCTTCCGGTTCTATCGATATTGGTTGGTTACCAGGCGGAACATATGCTCTGTATTCCAATGAAACAGATGTTGTTCTGACTGCAACAAGAAATGGTCTGTCTAATGATTCGACAGATCCAGCAACATGGAACGGCGACAAGAATGCAACAAAGAAGGTCGGCGATCAGGTCAAGTCTTATCGTTCTCTGATTTATGCAACACCTTCTGCTTATGGTAAAGAATTAGCAGCTAAGGTCAACAAGGGCGAAAAGCTGACTTGGGATGACCTGAACAAGGCTAACTGGGGTGTTCAGAAGACATCTAGCTCTGCTGGTTACATCTATCCTACAATGTGGCTGCAGAACAACTACGATGGTAAGAAGCTTTCTGACCTTTCTCATGTAACAACAATCGATTCCGGTTATGGTACAGCATTTGCACAGGCTGCTTCAGAACAGTTGGATATCATCGTCTGCTATGCAGATGGTAGAAACGACTATGAAGATTCTTGGAAACTTCCTACAGACCAGAAGGACAGCACAGGAAAAGCAGGTATGGGCCGTACAGATTCTATCTGGAATGAAATGAATGTTATCGGCGTTACAGAACCTATCTATAACGATACAGTTGCAGTTACAATGGCTAACCCAGACATCTACAACAAGGAATTCATTGATGCGATTCAGAAGTCTTTGATCTCCATCATCGGAACAGATGAAGGAAAGAAGATCTTCAGCGTATATTCTCATACAGGATATGCAATTGCTACAGACTCGGATTATGATGGTGCTCGTGCAGCTCTGAAGGCTGTTGAGTAATTATTGTTGCAGTAAATAAATCTTTTAGAAATTAAAGTTGATTTGGGTGACTGTATTTCTATGCAGTCACCCTTGTTTTTTATAAAAACGGAAAGAGAAAATTAGTTATGATCGAATTTAAAGACGTGAGTAAGACCTATCCAAATGGAACAAAAGGTCTGAAACATGTAAATCTCAAAATTGAACAAGGAGAATTTGTTGCTATCATCGGTCTTTCCGGTGCTGGTAAATCTACATTGATCCGTACAATCAACCGTATGATCGATATTACAGGCGGTCAGTTGATTGTTGATGATACAGATGTCATGACGTTAAAAGGAAAGAGCTTGAGAAGATTCCGCCGCAAGATCGGTATGATCTTCCAGTCTTTCAATTTGATCACGCGCGCGACTGTTATTAAGAACGTCTTGACTAGTTACGTTCCTGACATGCCTTGGTACAAGGTACTGTTCGGCGTATACTCCAAAGAACAGAAAATGAAAGCTCTCGAAGCTTTAGATAAAGTAGGAATCCTGGATAAGGCATACACTCGCTGTGATGAATTGTCTGGTGGTCAGCAGCAGCGTGTTGCATTAGCTAGAACACTGTGCACAACACCAACGATCATTCTCGCAGATGAGCCGGTTGCGTCTTTGGATCCAATCATGGCAGATGAAGTCATGAATGATTTCAGCCGCGTAAACAAAGAAATGAATATTTCAATCTTATTGAATATCCACCATGTAGACTTAGCTCTGAAGTATGCAGACCGTGTCATCGGTGTACGTGCTGGTGAAATCGTTTATGATGGTCCAGTCAAGGATGTCACAAAGGAAGTCCTGAACGAGGTCTATAACGGTGCTGAAGTACCGGAAATGGGCAAGGAAAAGAAAAATGGCTAAGAATAAGATCGATCAGGCGAAAAAACCGGCATTATTTGATCGTATCTTTAAGCCGGAAGTCATTACCCTGCCAAGTGGAAATTCCGTAGTACGTCCACGTTCCAGAATGTGGCTGATTTCAATTGTACTGTTGATTGTTGTTGCCATTTCGATCAAGGTAACAGGATTTAATCTCGCAATCATCTTCACCCGCGGCAATCAGCTGACCTTTATTCTTTCCAAGATCTTCCAGCCGAACTTTGGTTATTTTAACAAAGTTATTGGTCCGTTATTAGATACTGTGAAGATGTCCGTCTTAGGTACCATTGTTGGCTGCCTGTTAGGACTTGTCTTTGCGATATTTGCGTCAAGCAACATTAATCGGAATAAGCCAACTCTGGTCATTATTCGTTTCATTCTTGCGATATTACGTTCCGTACCGACTCTGGTCATTGCATCCATTGCTGCATTGGTCTTCGGATTAGGAACCTTCGCTGGTACCATTGCTATTATTCTCTTTACGTTAGGTATTGTAGCGAAGATGCTTTATGAAAGTATTGAAACCATTGATATGAAACCATTCGAGGCAATGATCTCGATGGGCTGCAATCAGTTCCGCGCATTCTGGGCTGCATGCATGCCGCAGATCCTGCCAACGTATTTATCTCACAGTCTGTACTGCTTTGAAATCAATGTCCGTGCTGCATCCATCTTAGGTTGGGTCGGCGCCGGCGGACTTGGTATCCTGATCAATGAGCGTATTGGCTGGCGTGATTACAACGGCTTAGGCATGGTACTGCTCGCATTGTTCGTACTGGTTCTTTGCATCGATCAGCTCAGTGATTATTTAAGAGGAAAGTTGAGCTGAACAGGGAGGAGATATATGACAGAATCGAAAATTGAAAAACAAATGACTCCCTTAGAGATGTATGAATCAAGACCACAGAATCTGTGGAAGCGTATCTTGATCTTCGCGATATTAGTTGTTGCAGTTGTATGGAGTGCCGGCGGTGTTCAGTTCAATGGCATTGCCGCAAAGGGCAGTGAAGTTGCCGGCGGTATTGTCTATGGTCTGACCCATCCGGATACAGCACTTCTGTTTGATATGTCGACGGAAGGTGTCTTCTATCTGACCGCACAGACAATCGCAATCGCTATCTTAGGTACAATCTTTGGTGCCATTCTGGCAGTTCCAGTCAGTTTCTTGGCAAGCAAGAACATCACCAACAAAGTTGTTGCGTTTATCTTCCGTGCATTGATCCTTTTGATCCGTACCATTCCATCTCTGGTCTGGGCGCTGGTCTGGATCCGTGTTACTGGTCCAAATGCATTCTGCGGTGTTGTCACACAGTCCATCTGTTCCATTGGTATGATCTCCAAGATGTATATTACAGCCATTGAAGATCTGGATACGGGTGTCTTGGATGCTCTGGATGCTTCTGGATGTACAACATTCCAGAAGATCCGTATCGGTGTTCTTCCACAGTTATCCGCAAACTTCATTTCCACGACCATCTATCGTTTTGATATCAACTTAAAGGATGCGACAACCTTAGGTATTGTCGGTGCCGGCGGTATCGGTGCTGCTTTGATCCAGGCAATCAACTCCAGAAGATGGGCTATGGTAGGAAGTTTCTTATTAGTCCTGATCATCCTTGTATTGATCATTGAGTACTTCTCAACGAAGATCCGTACAAAGTTAGCAGGAAGCGTCAAGAATTGATGAAAACAACAGTTTTTATGGAGAATATCCTCGGATATCTTCGTAAGAACTGTTTTTTATTTGTGAAGAAAACACAAGTTTGTGCAATGTCTTAGGATTTGATCAAAACCAGAAGCGAATCAGCACAACCATACCTATTTCGTGGTATATTAATAGGGCAAAAGGAGAATTAAAATATATGGCAAAACCAGTAGTATTGGTAGTTATGGACGGCGTAGGCTGGACTGATAAAGACAACGGCAACGCAGTCATGCATTCGTATAAGCCTCAGATTGATGAGCTTATGACAAAGTGGCCTCACACAACAATTAAGGCATCCGGTACAGCAGTTGGATTACCTTCTGACAGCGACATGGGCAACTCTGAAGTTGGACACAACGCATTAGGCTGTGGCCAGATTTATTCGCAGGGTGCAAAGCTTGTCAATGAATCCATTGCCAGCGGTGACATCTATAAGTCAGCGGCATGGATCGGAGCAGTTAAGTATGCCAAGGAACACAATGGCAAACTGAACTTCATCGGTCTGTTATCCGATGGTAATGTCCATTCCAACATTGCTCACCTGATTGCCATGATCAAGGAAGCAAAGAAGGAAGGCATCAAGGAAATCAGAGTCCATGCATTACTGGATGGACGTGATGTTCCAGAAACATCTGCATTGACTTATGTAGATCAGCTGGAAGAAGTATTCAAGGAAGTGAACGACGCAGATTTCCATGGCTGCATCGCATCCGGCGGCGGACGTATGGTCATCACAATGGACCGTTATGAAGCAGATTGGTCCATGGTTGAAAAGGGCTGGCACATCCATGTCATGGGTGATGGCAGAATGTTCAACTCAACAAGAGAAGCCATTGAAACCTATCGTAAGGAAGGCAACTTCACCGATCAGTATCTGCCTGGATTCGTCATCGCGAAAGATGGCAAACCAGTTGGCACAATCGATGACGGCGATTCTGTGATCCTCTATAACTTCAGAGGCGACAGAGCTGTTGAAATCTCCAAGTGCTTTGACTACATGGATCACTTCGACAAGTTCGATATGGTCAAGAAGCCAAAGGTATATTATGCAGGCATGCTGCAGTATGATGGCGACTTACACTTACCAACAAACTTCTTAGTAGAGCCACCGCACATTGAACATACAATGTCCGAGTACTTAGTAAAGAAGGGCGTAAAGTCCTATGCTTGTTCCGAAACACAGAAGTTCGGACATATGACATATTTCTGGAACGGCAACCGTTCCGAAAAGTTCTCTAAGGAATTAGAAGACTGGGTAGAAGTACCATCCGATGTCATTCCATTCGATCAGAAGCCATGGATGAAGGCAACCGAAGTTACCGAAAAGATGGAAGAAGCAATTCTTTCCGGAAAGTATAAGTTCTTACGCTGCAACTATCCAAACGGCGACATGGTCGGTCATACAGGAAACTACGAAGCAACCATCATTGGTGTTGAATCCGTAGACCTGAACCTCAAGAGAATCATGGAAGCATGCAAGAAGATGGATTACACACTCATCGTTGTTGCAGACCATGGCAACTCTGATGAAATGATTGATAAGTCCGGTAAGCCAAAGACATCCCATTCCTTAGCCGTTGTTCCATTTGCGATTTATAATGGACCGGAAGGAACAGAGATGAAGGAAGGCGACTTTGGATTAGCAAACGTTGCAGCTACAGTTGTAAAACTGTTAGGCTTCACCGATGCACCAAAGGAATGGCTCGAACCAATTATTAAGTAACAAACGGGATCCTCGCAGGAGGATTCTTTTTTTTCTTACTTTGGAACAAATCTTTTGTTGCAGAGAAATTCAATCAAGAAGATAATAGACGAGTTGACAGAGATAGAAACAATGAGTGAAAAACGAACGGTTGGTCAGGTTGATCTTCTCCATGGTCCAATCTTTAAAAATTTAATGATCTTCATGATCCCAATCTTTTTCTCAAATGCATTCCAGCAGTTATACAACGCAGTGGATACAGCACTTGTTGGAAATATTTTAGGAGAAAACAGTTTAGCGGCCATTGGCGCAACGGCATCAATCTTTGAACTGCTTGTCGGGTTTTCAATGAATATAGGTTCTGGCTTCTCGATTGTTATCGCAAGAGCGTATGGCTCACACGATCAAAAGAGAATGAAGAAAGCCATTGCAGGTTCGATTGTCATTGGCTTGATTACAATTATTCTATTTACCATAGCAGCCTATTTTGGTTTAGGTGCACTCCTGCATCTAATCAATACGCCGGCAGAAATATTTGATGAAGCATTACAGTATATCCGAATTATTGGTCTAGGCATTATTATCATGTTTGCGTATAACTTGATGTCTGCTGTATTGCGTGCGGTTGGCAACTCCGTCATGCCATTAGTCTTCTTGATCATTTCTTCGATATTAAATATTTTCTTAGATTATGCATTCATGGCATGGTTTGGCATGGGTGTTGCGGGTGCAGCGATTGCAACTGTCATATCACAGTTCGTATCTGTAGTTCTATGTGCAGTATATATTGCTGTGAAGGAAAGAGAATTGATTCCATCTAAAGAAGATTATGCATACGATAAAGAATTGTATGCGGACTTAGCAGGCCAGGGATTCTCAATGGCCTTCATGGGTTCCATCGTATCGGTGGGCTCTATCATTCTGCAGTCTGGCATCAACGCGATTGGTACAGAGATCATTGCTGGACATGTCGCCGCAAGAAAGATCTTTGCAATCTGTAATCTGCCATTTACTTCGATGGCGGTAGCGATTGCGACTTTCATTGGTCAGAACCGCGGTGCCAACCAAGGTAAACGGATTCTGAAGGCAATGAAGGATGCATATCTCTTTGACTTGATTGCCGCAATTGGCATGACGGCATTCTTATGGCTGACAGCTCCATCATTGATTCATATGATTTCCGGTTCGAACAATCCGGTGATCTTATCCAACGGTTCCAGATATCTTTATGTACTGGGCCCGTTCTACGGCGTATTAGGATTGCTGCTGCAGACACGGTTTGCCCTGCAGGGATTAGGTTCGAAGATCCTGCCGCTTGTTTCTTCCGTGATTGAGTGTGTTGGTAAGATTCTATTTACGATTCTGTTAATACCACCATTTGGATATACCGCAGTTATCTGGTGCGAACCAATCATCTGGTGCTTCATGACAGCGCAGTTATTATTCAGTTTCTTTACTAATCCATATATTAAGCAAATAAAAGCACAGTGACCTGTGCTTTTTACTTTAAGATTTCATGGATTTTGGAAAGCAGTTCTTCCTTTGTCTCATAGGAATCAATATGATAATACGGATCTCCCGTCAGCATCGCACTTAACTGTGTTTCCTGATGACGATAAAAGATATATACCGGTTTCTGATATTTTTCAGCATAAGCCATTTCATAGCCAACACCTAAAGATGGATGCGTGCATTCTGCGATGACCAGATCACTTTCCCGTAACCATGCAGTATCTTGTTCGTAAATCTCCTGATCCTTTGTACGGCCATGTTCCATGGCATTGTGGTGAATATCTCCAACTTGTTCGGTCAGTACTTGATCCGTCTTGTTGATGTAGGAAATGATCTCGTGGTATAAAGCGGTATCGTTCTGTCCGCCGCGGATGGAACCAGCAAAGTATACTTTCTTGTTCATCAGATTTCCTCGATTCTGTAGTACTATTGTAGCAGAGGAATTTCAAACATGAACGACTTGAATGAAAAGACATTAAAGAAAACATATATGTATCAAGGTAAGATTCTGAAACTGCGGGAAGATGAAGCAGAGATGCCGGATGGACAGGTATGTCCTAGGGAAGTGGTAGAGCATCCAGGCGGAGTCGGCATTGCCTTGGAAGATGAAGATGGAAAGTTCTTCTTTGTGACCCAGTGGCGGTATGCACAGGAACAAGTGACGCTTGAATATCCTGCCGGGAAAAGAGAAGAAGGCGAAGATGATCTGAATACCGCAAAGCGGGAGATCATTGAAGAAACGGGATACGAAGGAACAGATTGGAAGTATCTTGGATTGCTGTTTCCAACGCCGGCTTATGATGCTGAAACAATTGGTATGTATTATGCCAAGAAGGGAAAGTTCATTGGCCAGAATTTAGATGACGATGAATATATCAATGTCTCGAAATTATCATTAGATGAGATTACAGATAAGATTGTGACAGGAGAAGTCCATGACAGTAAGACCATTGCCATGACCTTCCTCGTCAAAGAAAAGAAGAGCAGAGGAGAACTATAAATGAAGATCGGTATTATTGGCGCCATGGATGTAGAAGTAAATCATCTCAAAGAAACGATGAAGATCACAAAGACAACCGTCGTTGCCGGCCAGGAATATTGTGAAGGAACAATTGGTGATACAGAAGTGGTCGTTGTGAAATGCGGCGTTGGAAAAGTGCGTGCCGGCATGAGCGTGCAGGTACTGAATGATCTGTTCCATGTGACACACATTATCAATACAGGTGTTGCCGGTTCTTTGAACAATGATTTAAATATAGGAGACGTCTTAGTATCTAAGGATGCTGTCTATCATGATGTAGATGCGACAAACTTTGGATATGCTTTAGGTGAAGTACCTTCTTCGGGATGTCTGTATTATGTAGCAGATGAGAAACTGCGTAAGGCAGCGGTAGAAGCGGTCAAGAATGCAGCTCCTGAGATCAGTGTATTAGAAGGAAGAGTTGCTTCCGGGGATTCCTTCATCCGTACCAAGGAAAAGAAAGACTGGATCAGGAATAATTTTGATGCAGACTGTTGTGAGATGGAAGGATGTGCCATTGCACAGGCATCTTACTTGAATAGTCTTCCGTTTGTCATCATCCGCGCAATTTCTGATAAAGCAGATGAGAGTGTACAGGAAAGTTATGATGTCTTCGAAGGCAAAGCAGCAGAGCACTGTGCAAAGATTGTTTCTTACATGCTGAATCATCAATCATGTTTTTAAGACCTCTGTAAATACAGAGGTTTTTCATACCTGCATCAACAGACAGAAAAAGTCGGTAACGAAGAAAACAGATATGATATGTTATATCTGCGGAGAGGAAATGATATGAACGGATGGAATGAAGGAATCAAGAATGCAGTGGACTATATTGAGAGTCACTTGGCCGATGAAATCAGTATTGATGAAGCTGCAGAAAAAGCATGCGTTTCAACCTTCTACTTTCAAAAGATCTTTCTGGTGTTGTGCGGATTCAGTGTGGGAGAATATATCCGGAATCGCAGACTGACGATAGCAGCCCAGGAACTATGTACAACAGAGATCAAGATTGTAGATCTGGCAGTCAAGTACGGATATGACTCACCGGATAGCTTCACCCGTGCATTTGTAAAATTTCATGGCATCACTCCTTCGCAGGCAAGAAATGAAAATGCAACTTTGAATTCAGTTGCACCATTAAAGATCAAACTAACACTCATAGGAGGAACAAAAATGGAATACAAGATTGTTACGAAAGAACAGTTTACTGTCATGGGCATCTCACGCAGCTTTAATACGGGAACATCCTATCAAAAGATTCCTGAGTTCTGGACCGAACATATGCAGAGCCCAGCGGGAAAGATCATCTGTGGAATGTATGGTATTTGTACCGATGGCGACGGAAAAGATTTTGACTACATGATTGCGGATAATTATCTGCCATGGAATGAAATTCCGGAAGGGATGACGACAAAAGTGATTCCCGCGGGAACGTGGGCAGTGTTTCCATGTCATGGTGCACTGCCAAAATCACTGCAGGATGTAAACACAAAGATCTGGAGTGAATGGCTGCCGTCTTCGAAGAATTATACGTTGGCAGGGAATTACAATATTGAAATGTATGGACCAATGACAGAAGATTCAAATGACTACTATTGTGAGATTTGGATTCCGGTAAAGAAGGCATAAAAAAACGCTGAGGCAGAAATGCTTCAACGTTTTTATTCTTTATTCACTTCGTAGATGCCAAAGCATACAAGAGCTAAGGCGATGTATAACTGCCATCCTAAAGCTGACAGATCTTCATGCAGGAATAATGCAGAAAGAATGACACCGAAGATTGGATTCGTAAAACCAAAGATAGCGACTTTCGAAACAGGATGATACTTGAGCAGTAATCCATATAAGGAATATGCAGCAGCAGAAACAAATCCTAAGTAGATCAGTAAGAACCATGCATTTCCTGTAGTTGGATGTAAGCTGCCGCCAAGCAGTGCACCAGCAGCTGCCATGACCAGTCCGCCAAAGACGAACTGCCACCCGCAGATCAATACCGGATTTTCATTGGCTGAATACTTCTTCATTAATACTGTCGCAAAACATGCCGCAATCGTAGATAAGAAGATAAAGCCTTCTCCATTCCATGCCAAATCAAAGGTCATCGTCTGTCCATTCAGATTGATCAATAAGACACCGATGAATCCCGGCAGACAATATAACAGCTTCTTGCCGAGCTTGTTTTCATTATGCAGAAAGATTGCCGAAAGAATAATTGCGATAAAGACGTTGCTGGCTTCAATGATAGAAGATTTTACACCGCTTGCATGTGCAAGGCCGCCATAGAAGAAGAAATACTGTAAAACGGTCTGGAAGAGACCGACTTCTAAAATGATGCGGATATTTCCTTTGCTTGGCAGAAGAACTTTCTTCGCGGAGAAGGAACCAATGATCAATGTCATAATTCCCGCAAGTGTAAAGCGGATGCCGGCAAACAGAATCTGGGATGACATCGCATCTGCCGGAATCTGAAACAGACTGTATCCAATTTTGATACAAGGGAAAGCAGTTCCCCATAAGAAGTTGCAGAAGAGCGCTGTGATTACCAGCATCCAAGGATTCTGTAATATATTTTTCTTTTCCATAATAAGCAATATCTTACAACAATTCACTGCATACGTATAAAGAAAACGGGAAAAAGGATGCAATTCTTTTCAACCTGTAATAGAATAGTCCCTGCAGAAAGTGCTCTGCCGAGAGTAGCAGCTACCTCTCGTTAAACTAAAATAAGGAGATGATTTTTAAATGAGCACAAAGACTTTTGCACGTGTCGCAATGATTGCGGCCATCTACACTGTATTAACACTATGTTTAGCACCAATTTCTTTCGGTAACTTCCAGATCCGTATTTCGGAAGCATTAACAATGCTGCCATTGATCTATTCACCAAGCATCATCGGCGTTACCTTAGGATGTTTCCTCAGCAACTTGATTGGAGCCATGATGGGTCTGAATCCGACTGGCATGATCGATGCTGTCGTAGGAACCTTAGCGACCTTAGGTGCAGCGTACTGTACCTGGAAACTGAGAAATGTAACCATTAAGAAACTGCCGGTATTATCGATGACCATGCCGGTAATCTGGAACTTCGTCATTGTCGGGGCAGAACTTGCCTTCCTCATGATGCCGGAAAATGTCATGTTAGGTACATTGATCTTCGGCGCAGAAGTGGCCGTCGGCGAGATTGTCGCTGTCATCCTGGGTTACTTCTTGAATAAAGTATTCATTAAGACAAAGATATTTGATTAGCTGCAGAACAGGGAAACCTGTTCTTTTTTTGGGATGGTATGTAAAGTGTGCTTGACATTTAGATACGATACACTATACTCACTGATGTAAAGCGTGCTTTACAACGTCGGGAGATGAGAACGTGGAAAACAGAATTGCCGAATTAAGAAAAGAAAATCAGATGACACAGCAGGATCTGGCCGACCGTCTGGAAGTATCACGGCAGACCATTATTTCTCTGGAAAAGGGAAAGTATGATCCGTCCATTGGCCTGGCCCATAAGATTGCGGTGTTGTTTGGACAGCCCATTGAAGAGATTTTTATTTTTGAGGAGAAATGACATGAATATCAAAAAACAAATGATTAAAAATATTGTTTTATTCATCGCCGGAGTCAGCCTGCTTGTGGCTGGGATTCTTTGTAAGTTGGATGGGTTCTGGACAGGCATGGGCGGTGCATTGATCTCGGTATCCATTGTCCGTCTTTTTCAGATAAAGAAGTATCAAACAGATCCCGCATACGCAAAACAGATTGATATATCCAATCACGATGAAAGAAGATCCTTTGTCAGTGACAAGGCGATGGTCCTGACAATGAAACTGGTCATTTATATCGCTCTTTCTACGGGAATCCTTCTTTATATCTTGGGTCAGGTGCAGTATGGCAAGTTCTGTATGTACGGTATCTCGGTTATCATGCTTCTTTATATCATCAGCTTTTATATCGTAAACAGAAAATATTGACCGATGACCTGATGCATGGATAAAAATGTATCAGAAAGGGATTGACTAATATATTATATGTATTATATTCAGTAATACAAAAGGGAGAAAGAATATGCTTGAAATTAACAACCTACATAAATCTTTCGATGGGAAAGAAATTCTTCATGGCGTCACACTGAATGTCAAAGATGGAGAGATCTTCGGCTTCATTGGCCAGAATGGTGCTGGCAAGACAACGACGATTCGCAGTGCAGTCGGGATTCTTGATTTTGAACAGGGAGAAATCCGTATTGACGGCATGAACATCAAGGAACATCCACTGGAAGCGAAGCAGATTACGGCATATCTTCCGGATAATCCAGATCTTTACGAGAATCTGAGCGGTATCCAATATTTGAATTTCATTGCGGATGTATATGGCATCTCCGCAGAGAAGAGAACCGAGAAGATCAGTGAATATGCCAAGGAACTAGGAATCTATGATAATCTTGGTGACCAGATCAAAGCACTCTCGCATGGTATGAAGCAGAAGGTGGCAATCGTTTCTGCATTCATGCATGAACCAAAGCTCTTAGTCCTGGATGAACCATTTGTTGGTCTGGACCCAATTGCTTCGCATACCATGAAAGAAAAGCTGCGCCAGTTATGTGACAATGGCGGTTCGGTCTTCTTCTCTTCGCATGTCTTGGAAGTCGTTGAGAACCTCTGCGATGAAGTTGCCATCCTGAAGTCGGGCTCGGTCATTCTGGATGGAAAGACAGCAGATCTGCTGGCACAGTCCGGTACTACTTTGGAAGAATTATTCCTGGAGCGTGCTGAATGAATCGATTTCTGCTGATCACAAAAGTTCAGCTGCTAAATGTCTTCAAGCAGTCCAATAAGAAGAAAAAGATGCTGAACTTAGGAAGCTACACCATTGGCGCAATCGTTATGTTCGGTGTAGGTATTTACTATTCGGCGCTGCTGTTTTCCAGCGTTCCGCCGGAAGCGTATGCTGCCATTCCGCTCTTCATGGCATACATGGTCACCTTCTTGGTATTTGTTATGGGAATCTCTACATCCCGTGGAATGTTATTTGGCTTTAAAGATTTAGATCTTCTAAAAGCGATGCCGTTTACGGAACGTGAAATTGTATTTTCCAAGATTACGGTATTTACATTGACAGAATATGCTTATGCAGGTGCTTTCTATTTACCGGTCATTGTTTTCTTCGGCATCAAAGCGGGGATGGGCTGGCTGTTCTATGTTTTGGCATTGGTTGGTTATACAACACTTCCATTATTTCCGATTGCATTGTCTTCTTTGATTGGAATGGGACTGGAAAAAATCAGTGCCGGCCGTAAGCATTCCGATTTGATTCGTAATGTTGTTGGGGTTGTATTCTTTGTAATCATCTATGCCGGCTCCATGTATGCAAGCTTTCAAAATGGTGCTGGCGCCGCTTCTGGTTTCTTAAGCTTGAATGTCTATTTTGAAAAAGTATTGTTCTTAGCGACCTGGTATATGAAAGGAGCCATCTCAAACAATGTCCTGCTTGTCTTGGCGTCTATGGCTGTTTCCATCATTATCTATGTGCTGTTCATATATACATATTCTGGTACGGTCATGCGGATCAACGCAAAGGCAAATCAGGGATACCATGTCACAAACTTTAAAGTAAAAACAGTGAAGCAAAATACCGTATTCAAAGCATTGTTCCTGAAAGAAAAGGATCGTTTCTTCAAGAACTTCTTATATGTATTCAATACTGCATTCGGCATGATCCTATTAGCCGGCGGGTCAATCTATTTAATGTTCAACCGAAATCTGATACTGAATGGACTCAGTGAGATCCTGCAGGGAGATACGAATCTCTTAAAGATCATCTCGCAGATACTGATCATCGGCATCATCTTCTTTGGCCAGATGACATGCACAACAAGTTCTTCGATTTCCCTGGAAGGGAAATCATTATGGATCATGAAGTCACTGCCAATTACCGTGAAGCAGATCTTCTGGTCAAAGATTCTTCTCAATGTCGTTGTCATCGTCATACCAAGCAGTATTTCATTATTCATGCTTGGCCTGACATTCAGCTTTGGACTGCTGTATTATCTGATGGGACTTCTGTTTATCATCGCTTCCTCTTTCGGTATCAGTATGTTTGGTTTACTGATGAACCTGCTGTTTCCAAAGCTTGAATATGAGAATGAACAAGAAGTCATCAAGCAGTCTTTGGCTGCGTTCCTTGGCGTCATGGTTCCAATGATGGCAGGGATGGGCATGATGGTATTCTTCTTTACATGCATGGATCAATTCCCATATCTGTTTGAACTCATTCTGCTGGCCTACATTATAATAGATGTAATCCAGTATCTTCTTTTGATGAAACAGGGAACGAAGAAATTTGAAGCATTGATATAAAAGGTTTCTGCTGTAGTCCTATACAGCAGAAATCTTTTTCTATTTGTAAGAGAGACAATCCTGTATACCGTGGGTAGAGTGAAGAATCACAAAACAATGAAAGGTATTTAATGAAGAAAATGTACAATGTATTTCCTATTTTCTTACTCTTTTTCTTTTCATAATCATGGATTGTAATTTTGCCGGCTAATTTTTAAAAAGCGAATATGTCTGAAATGCAGAAACATAAGATTGCATTGAATCTCGCTGTCTTTACCTCTCCATATGTCTTATTGATTCCGACAATGTGGCTTTACAAATAATTAAAATGCCTGAGATATCAGGCACTGTAATGAGCATAGATAATAATTATGCCTTTTTAAATTTTTCTACTTCACGTGCAAGTTTTTCAATAATGTAGAGTGCAGGCACTTGAGTTGTTAGATTTGAATTACCTCGATATGACATTGGAACACTATATGGAATGGTCAGATCGGCGATGCCGGCAAGCTGGGAATCCGGATTCTCTGTGATAGCAATCAAGTAACAATCTGCTGTTGAGAAATTGCGTACATAAGAGATAACTTCTTCGGTATTGCCAGATACAGATAAGGCAATAATACATGCATCCTTAGCAAGTTCTTTTGGAAAGTAATCAACAGGATAGTTTGTCAGATCTTCAATTCGGAATGATAAGTTGAAGATATAAGAAAAATACAATGCACCATATTCACTCATGATATTTGAAGAGCCAAGCCCAGCAAATAGAATGAGTTTTTTTGTTGAGATGATCTTGGCGGCTTTTGTAATACTGTTTTGGAAATTTGAGGATGTCGCAATGACTTGAAAGAAATTCTGCAGATCAGAAAGACTGCTTCCAAGTTCTGAATTTGAATACTCGCGTGATTCGAGATATTCACGCAGTCTGAATTTGAATTCAGAATACCCATTGCATTTCACATGCTTGCAGAAACGCAAAATACTTGCGGTCGAACAATTCGCTTCTTTCGCAAGTTCTTGAATACTCATATATTTGACACGGTTTGCATTGGACAAAATGAATTCATAGATATGAATCTCAGTATCACTTAAGTCATTTACATTGATTTCAAGTGCCATATTCGCCTCGTGTCACAATTATAACATCAAGGTCACAAATTACAATTTAAAGAATAATTTAGATTGTGTAAAATGATTGCGGAATAGGTATTTCTGAAAAAGGATACAAAAATGCGATAACCCTGTAGAATTTAATCGTCAAACCAAATCGAGCAGGAGATATCGCATGAATATTCTAACACAAGCATTCAATCAGGTCTTCAGCAATCATCCATACAACAATGAGCTGATCAAACAGCTCAACGACCATATCGCACCAATCGGAGGACAGAATACAGGGATTGCATATGCACAGCTGTGCTCTGACATGTCGCTCAGTCTCAGATCCTTTGGCCGGAACGTCCTTCTCAATATGATCCATGACATGGATGAACAGTTCAGAAGCAGTGCTGGGCGCATGGCAAGATATTATGTAAAGAATACAAGAGAGCGGACGATCATGACCATCTTTGGACCGATCACTTTCCGGCGTACGGAATATCAGGACAGGCTGACCAGAGAGAACTACTGCTACGTGGACAGGAAGCTTGGCATCATGAAGCGGGACCGCTATGACTGCAATATCGCAGCGCTGGCAGCGGAGATGTATGCCAGCCATAATTCCATGATCAAGGTCGGTGAGATCCTCGGCCAGATGATCAATGGATATGAGCTGGACCCAGACAATGAGAGGACAGCGATATCACGGCAGCAGGTATTCAGGATGGTCAACCGCATCAAGCGGATGAAGATCGCACCATCAATGGCAGAAGAAACGCCAGAGACGCTCTATATCATGGCGGATGAGAAATACATCTCGCTGCAGTACAGGAAAAAAGAAGGAAAGGAAGAACAGCCGCGGAAGAAGATGAACAAGCTGGCGGTAGCATTCAGCGGCAGAGAACAGGTCATAAAGAAAGACGGCACCTTTCAGAAGCGATGGGAGCTGAGTGGCAAATGGATCTTCTCTTATGATGATGGGCACTTCTGGCCGCAGCTCCGTGATGACATGGCGCTCCGCTATGACGAAGCAAAGATCAAAAGGATCTATATCCTTGGGGACGGTGCATCCTGGATCAGGGCCGGGGCAGAAGATCTCATGACAGCGGATACCCGTGCAAAGTTCGCCCTGGACAGATTCCACTTTGGTCAGGCACTGACCAAGATCACGAAGGACAAAGAGAAATATCAGCTCCTGTTCGATTATGCCCTGCATCAGGACAAGGGATCCTTCCAGGCACTGGTCGATTCGATCATAGAGGACAAGCCCCAGAACAGAGATACAATACAAAAGAATTCTGATTATATCCTCTCACAGCTCAAAGGCATCCGGACAATGTATCAGGAAGTGAAGATCGGATGTGCAATGGAACAGGCAATCTCACATATCATGGCATCCCCATTCACATCCGTGCCGAAAGCATACGGCAGATCACATCTGCCCACATACATCGGCAACCGCATCCATCAGCAGAACGGCATCAACATCCGCCGTCATTACATTGAGGCATTGGACAGAGGCCTGGATGAAGAGGGCACGGCAGACTTTACGATCAACGACCTGGACATGAGCATGTTCGACGGATCAGATGAGACATATCGTCCTGCAAAGACGAGCAGGAATCATCGTAACAAGAGCAACTGAAAAGAGACAGCCTTTGGCAGCTATCCCTTCAGTGTTATCCATTTATTCCGCAATTACTTGACACTAACAATAATTTACAAGAACTTCCTCAATTATTATTGAAAGTTCTTTTATGTGCACTTTTCTCAATGAAAGTGCCTGTTTATGATATCTAGACAAGGATGTGATGCCTATGTGGAGAGAAAGGAGCCTATTTATGACAGGCAGAACATATAAACAATTATCAAGAGAAGAAAGGCTTTCTATTGAATCCGATCTGAATGATCCAGACATCAAGCTAAAGACGATCGCTGCTCATCTGAACAGGGATCCGAAGTCGATCCGTTATGAAGTGACACATCGTGCAGTTGTGAGAGTCCGTTCCAACCAGCATAACAAGTGCGGTCTTCAGGACATCTGTACCAAAGTCAGGCTGTGCCCAGATTGCATCACTGGCAAGTGCTGTGAGTGCAGGCATGACAACTGCAATCAGATCTGTCCTGACTTCAATGACCATCCTGTGTGCAGCCGCTCTTCACGATGGCCCTATGTATGCAATGGCTGTGCAAAGCTGTCGGACTGCCATCTGCCGAAGCTGTTCTATTTCGCTGACAAGGCTGATATCGATCACTGCCATTGCGTCTCTGACTGGAAGGAAGGATGCCAGAAATCCGAGAAGGACATGGCTGCCATCATCCGTGCATTCCAGAAAGGCATACAGAACGGGCTGTCCGTCGATGTCATCATCAAGGAGTATGGGCTCAACATCTCGACAGCGACTGCATATCGCTACATCGATGCCCATCTCATCCCTGCCGTCAAGAACATCGACCTCAAGCGCAAGACCCGTTATTCGCCACGTTCTTCCAGCAAGCCAAAGATCATTCCGAAGAACCCTGATTTCCTCAACGGGAGGAGACTGACGGACTTCAATGACAGGATGGAAAGAGACCCATCTGTGAATGTATGGCAGATGGACACCGTCATCGGGAAGAAAGGATCAGAGGAGAAATGCCTGCTCACACTGCTATATACCAGGACGAACCTGCAGCTGTATTTCCTTCTTGATTCCAAGACCTCAGAGAATGTCGTCAAGGTATTCGACAAGATCAAGGATTTCCTTGGACCAGACCTGTTCAAAGAGACTTTCACTGTAATCAAGACCGACAATGGCACTGAGTTCAGTGAGCCTCTTCTCATTGAGACAGATCCGCAGACTGGCGAGCAATTGATCAACATTTATTTCTGTGAGCCAAGGAGATCGGACCAGAAAGGAAAGTGCGAGAAGAACCATGAGCAGCTGAGAGAGATCATCCCTCCCGGTCTGAGCATGTACACACTTTCCACTCATGACATCAATTACGCATCCAATATGATCAACAACTATCCACGCAGGCTGTTCCATTACAAATCACCGTTGGAACTGTCTGTGCTTTTCCTAAATGAAAAGGTGCTGCAGCTCAACAGACTTACATCGCTTCGCCTCGATCAAGTCAAGCTCACACCTATTCTCCACTAAGCAGATCTGGCGGCACATCCTCAATCATCCTGCAAGGACTTTCCATGAGAATTCGAAGAAATTCTTAGAAAAGCTGAGTTTTTGCGTGCTCATCCATATCTGTCTATACCTATGGTCTATCACACTTCACATATTTTGAGAATACCCGACCAGATAAAAAGTCCCTTATTTCACAGGAACTTTCCGTGATAAGGGACTTTCATTGAGAATTGAGCTTTACAAGAACTTCCCCATGCATTGAAGTGAGTTTTGAAAGGAATAAACTGAAAACTAGAAGGGATGGAATTAGAAAAATAATGAGTAGAGAACACGTAAAGATTGTAACAATTGGAGGGGGATCGAGTTATACTCCAGAGCTGATTGAAGGATTTATTCTGAGAGAAAAGCAGCTTCCGGTCAGTGACATTTGGTTAGTCGATGTTGAGGAGGGAAAGGAGAAACAGGAGATCATTGCCGCCATGGCAAGAAGAATGATCAAGAAGGCTGGCGTCAATATTACGATACATACAACGCTGAACAGACGTGAGGCGATGAAGGATGCAGATTTCGTAACGACCCAGTTCCGTGTTGGTCAAATGGCAGCGAGAATCAGAGATGAAAGAATTCCACTGAGCCATGAACTGATTGGCCAGGAAACCAATGGTGCCGGGGGGATGTTCAAGGGCCTTCGTACAATCCCAGTGATATTGGATATCGTAAAAGACATTCAAGAGTTGTGCCCAAATGCCTGGCTGATCAACTTCACGAATCCATCGGGAATGAATACGGAAGCGATTTATCGGATGACAAGCTTCCGCAGAGCTGTTGGGCTTTGCAATGTACCAATTAACTTAAAGTACGATATGGCGGATTACTTCGGCGTAGATCCGAGCCGCGTTTATTTAGAGTTTGTTGGTTTGAATCATATGGATTTTGTTAAGAAGATCTATTTGGATGGGAAAGATATTACAGAAGAAGCCATTGATAAGTTCATGGAAGAAGCAGAATCCGTTAAGAATATTGATGATATTCCTTGGAATAAAGACTTCCTGCATGGCTTAGGAATGATTCCAAATGATTATTTACGTTATTATTTCAAACGTGAGAATATGTTGAAGCATCAGTTGAGTGACTTTAATACCATTGGCACAAGAGGACAGGTTGTCAGCGGAATTGAACATGACTTGTTTGAAATATATAAAGATCCTAGTGTCGACACAAAGCCGGAAGAACTGGCAAAGCGCGGTGGAGCAAGATACAGTGAAGCTGCCTGCAATCTGATTGACTCCCTGTACAACAACAAGGGAGATGTCCAGACAGTCAATGTGCCAAACAATGGCGCAATCATCGGCTTGGAACCAGAAGAAGTCGGTGAACTGAACTGCATCATCACAGATCATGGACCATTACCAATTACGACAGGAGAGATTCCTGTTCCAGTAAGAGGAATCATTCATACATTAAAGTCCATTGAACGTTTGGTAATTGATGCGGCTGTTACAGGCAACTATAACGAAATGGTTGTCGCAATGACAATCAATCCATTAGTTGCGGATGATGAAAAGGGCAATGCTCTGCTTCATGAGATGCTGGACGCAAACAAAGACTTTTTGCCAAAGTTTTATAAATAAATCGAGATGAGAAAAGAAAGGTAAATAAAACATGCAGAAATTTCTTAATGACAAATTGATGCCGGCACTCTATAAATTCGCACAATACAAAGTGTTAATTGGAATTCGTGATGGGCTGACAATCATCATACCGTTTACAATTATTGGCAGTATATTTCTGATTCTTGGAAACTTTCCAGTACAAGCTTGGCTTGACTTTGTAGCACCATATTCCCGTTTCTTTGATTCGGTTGCCAACGTTACATTTAATTCACTCGGACTGATTGCGGCAATTGGTATTGGCTATAATATGGCCATTCAATACCATGTCGAACCAATCAGCAATACCGCATTAACTGTGATTTCGTTCTTACTGGCGGGTGAACTGGAAGATGGCACAATCAATATTGATAATTTCAGTGCTGCGGGAATGTTCACCGCAATCCTGATGGCAATCTTCGTTACATTTACATTCAAATTCTTTATTGATAAGAAGATTGTAATCAAGCTTCCCGATGGCGTACCACCGGCAGTCGCTAATTCATTTGTTAGTTTAATTCCAGGTGCCGCAATCATTGGTACTGTCTGGCTGATCCGGATCGTATTCAATGTCGATATCAACAACTGTATCTCTCTGTTGTTCTCCCCACTGGTGACGGGCTATGCAAGCTTACCGGGATTCATTATCTTCATCATTGTCTATTCCTTATTGTGGATGGTCGGTATTCATGGCGATCTGATGCTGGAAGGAATCTGCACACCAATCAGCTTAGCTTTGTTTGCTGAGAATGCAGCTGCTTTATCTGCAGGACAGCCGATTCCAAATGTCATGTCGGATCCGCTGGTGCCTATCTTTGTAAACATTGGCGGTACGGGCGGAACGCTGGCATTGGCATTTATGATGATGCGTTCTAAGAGTAAGCGCTACAAAGAACTTGGAAAACTGTCAATCCTGCCAGGACTGTTCAATATTAATGAACCTGTGATCTTCGGTTTCCCAATTGTCATGAACCCAGTCATGGCAATCCCATTCCTTCTGAATGGTCTTGTCTTAGGTGTTGGAACATATCTGCTGATGCAGTTCAACATCATTGGCCGTGCATGTATCGAAGTCCCATGGACAACACCAAGTGTCTTAGGCGCCTTCTTATGCACAAATGCTAATATTCCAGCAACTGTCTGGGCAATCTGCGAACTCGTAATTTCATACTTCATCTATCTGCCGTTCTTCAAACAGCAGGAGAAAGTGGAACTCGAAAGCGAGAGAAATGGTGCAGAAGCTGTGAGTGAAAATTAAATTCAATGAAAAAGAGGACGGAAATGAACTTTCCATCCTTTTACTTACTTATCGTCGTTGAGTATGCATGCACCGTTAGTCGCAATGACATTCTTATACCAGTAGAAGGACTTCTTGCGGTAACGCTGGAACGTTCCGTTTCCTTCATCATCACAATCCACATAGATAAAGCCATAGCGCTTTGACATCTGCTTCGTTGATTCCGATACTAGATCAATACATGCCCAGGAAGTATAACCGAGCAGTTCGACACCATCTTCATAAATGGCGTTATACATCTCTTTAAAGTGTTCGCGGTAGTAATCAATATGTCCCTGATCATTGACTGTTAGATTTCCATCTTCATCCTTGATTAGTTCTTCCTTTTCACCAACACCATTTTCAACAATGAACAATGGCTTGCGGTAACGGTCGTAGAGATCTACTAAGGAAACACGCAGTCCAATTGGATCGGTCTGCCAGCCCCATTCACTTGCGGAAAGGTATGGGTTCTTGATGGCGGTCATCGTATTGCCGGCAGTTGTCTGTAGTCCTTCGGCATTCTTCGCAACACAGCTGGAAGAATAATAGGAGAAGGAAATGAAATCGACAGGATATGCTTTCATGATCTTCAGATCTTCATCCGTCATTTGGATATGCAGACCATGATTCTTAAATCTTGCCAGCAGGTAGGAAGGGTATTCTCCAAAGACCTGTGTATCACTGTAACAATAAGTAGCCCGCATTCTCTGCTGTGCTTCTAAGACATCTTCCGGCCGGCAGGAATATGGATAGTAGGTCAGCTTTGTTAACATGCATCCAACCTTTGCGGAAGGATCCTTTTCATGGATATATTTTGTAGCCAAAGCGGATGCCACAAATTGATGATGCATGGACTGGAAGATGACTTCTTCCCAGTTCTGGTCCTTGAATTTATCTTTGATCAGACCGCCAGTCGTATATGGATGGCGGATCATGCTGTCGACTTCATTAAAAGTCAGCCAGTACTTTACACGGTCAATATAGCGGTCCACGATTGTCTGTACAAAGTTCATGAAGAAATCAATCGTCTTCCGGTTATACCAGCAGTCGTAGTTCAGTGCTAAGTTCAGCGGCGGCTCGTAATGGGAGATGGTGACTAATGGTTCAATATTGTATTTCTTCAGTTCGTTGAAGACATCATCATAGAACTTTAACCCTTCTTCATTCGGCTGGGCATCATCTCCGTTTGGATAGATCCGGGACCATGCAATGGATAACCGGAATACTTTAAATCCCATTTCAGCCAGCAGTGCAATATCTTCTTTATAGTGATGATAGAAATCAGACCCATGCCGTTTTGGATAATGGACCAGGTCTTCGGGATGTGCCATTGCTTCCTGCACGTCCGCAAGCAGGGTTTCATTCTGTTTCTTGTAATCCTGTACATCCATGTCCAGGTGGCTTCTGGCACAGTCCGCAACGGACCATCCTTTGCCGCCTTCATTCCAGCCGCCCTCAAATTGATTGGCTGCCGTAGCACCGCCCCATAAGAACCCTTCTGGGAATTGTTTTTCTGTCATGATACGAACCTCCCTGTTCATATATTATCCATTATTAGCCACCGTCCGTGTCATTATTTCCAAAAGAAAGAACATATAATAACGGGGGAGTTTGTACATTGTACGAGTAGAGTCGAAAAGACGTTAGGTATCAAACGGCCAACAGAGCCGGAGATATAAAAAATGCGAACAAGGCGCATTAAAAACATCTTTGTAATCGTTCTTTCAAAATTGATCTAGTTCAAGCAAAAATATCAGGCGATATTTTTTGCCCAGGCATCCAGGTGCATATTGATGCCAGCGAAGATGGCAAAGAATGCATGCTTGGCACCATCACGGATGTACATCTGATGGAGATGATAGTCGTTCAGCGTACGGTCATTGATCCGTTCGGTGGATGTCCTGTCCTTATAGATCTCCTTCCATTTGTCAGAACGGTAGGAGAGCGGACCACCGGCACGGATGTCATCGCCGTCATTGACATACTTTACCCTTCCATAGGCAGAGGAGCTGCATTCATCAAGATGATCGCAGGCATCGATCTTCCCTGTGGCGAGCGGGCATCGGTACTTCTTGCGGCATCGCTGGATGTCGTACCCAGAAGGTATCATCTTCATACCGCAGGCACAGACAGGGATGCCATCCTTGTCAATGTATTCCTGTCCTGCGGCAGGATCTGTGGAATGTGACCTTTGATTATGATCGATGACAGGGATAACATTGTGTTGACGGAAGAATTGGTAGATGGGCAGGCTGTCACTTGCGGAATCCAGGCACATATATTTTGGATGGAGCTCAGGGCACATATCGAAGAACTGGGCAGAAGCAGAGAGACAGGTCAGGGCATCATGTCTTGAGGCTTTCTCAAGAGAGATGAAGACTGGGAGGTCGATATTTCTCGAAGGATTATGATAGGCTATATTGTAATAGGTGAAGCCAAGGTAGAACGATCCCAGATCACTGTCCCAACCGATATCTGCGTCAGGTGCTGAGTAGCGATAGATGTCGTCAAGATCAGAGCCTTCCTTAATCTTGTGACCGAACACAGATGCATGGGCGTGCAGAGATGAACCGTCACCGGAAAGGATACAGTCTTTACTGTCAATAAAGCCTGTATCGAGTGAAGGGATGACCGCAATGGCATTGAACAATGACTGCAGGGTGAACAACATGCGGTCATGGTCGCAGCCAGCACCATCTTTGTATCTGTCCAGCAGATAGTAAGAATCTGTATGAGAATAGTTGTTCAGCTTCTCACCCTTCTTGGGCTTCTCCTTGGGAGCTTTCTTATAGAAGTCCTTATTGTGGAGCTCAGAAAGATGAGGATCCAAGTGAGTAAGACGGATGATGAAATCGTAATGGGAAGCAGAGGAAGGCGGATCAAAGGAACCGATGAGATACTGCAATAGAGAATCGGCAGCCAGGTCAGCACACCAGCGGTCAATAGAGAGACAGCCCATGTGCTGCATGAGGACGAAGGAACGGATGAGGACAGCAGGATCAATGGCAGGCCTTCCTGTACTGGAATACAGGGAGAAGATCAGGTCATGGGCGAGACCGACATCCAGCTTCCATAACTTGTGATAAGCAGACTTGAACTTCGAAGAAGAGAGACGTTTCAACTGAGCAGTACCAATAGAGCATTTCTGAGAATCAAGAAAATCACGATAGTCGTAGATAGAAGATAAATAAGCAAGCATCAACACTCACCTCCTACTTTTACTACAGCGAGCGAAGCGAGCCCGCGAAAATCGGATCTGTCAAGAGTTGACAGACAAGAAGTGGGGGTAAGTGAGAAAAGGGCAATAGAAAAAGAGCGCTAGTCTATTGCCTATACAGGTTTTCGACAGCGCTC
>Ga0183101_1000316_pt1 | contig 84047 bp, 70 predicted proteins | sample Biomet3_FD_127790 | JGI IMG/M metagenome (GOLD analysis project Ga0183101, IMG submission 127790) | Microbial communities from bioreactor (seeded with sewage sludge) at LBNL, California, USA - Biofuel metagenome 3 | ecosystem: Engineered > Bioreactor > Anaerobic > Unclassified ... | reverse complement strand
CGTTCTGCTGCCTCGATACTGTTTTCCCGCTTGCCACTGTCAAGGGCGGTTCCATCCAGGTATTCTCCCCACAGCTGCCAAAGATCTGATGCAGGAGTCCAATCCTCTTTTCTGCTTCATCCGAATGCGTATGACTGAAATCCATGCACAGGCTCCTGGCCTTAATCTGCTGATCTAGATTTTCTCCCGGATCCATTTACAATAAACTCTATTCTCTGCGCTGTGCCATCGTCAGGTAATGATCTGGTATAAAAGTCTCTCTTTCTGCTGTCTAGAAGACAGTATCTGACCTCATCATACCGGGTCAGCGCAAAGAATAATTCTCATTTTCTGCCATAACAGAGCAGGAATCGACCGACAAGAAAACTCAGCACTTCAGTGCCGAGATGAATTGCACTTCTATGCTGAGTAATATTTTGCCCATTGAAAGCTGATATTCACCAGCGTGAGACGATATCTCGTCTTGCTGTCATCTGTCTGTCATTCTGATCTCAAGCACACCGGCCGATACAGCAAGGCTTACTGCGAACATGATGCCCCACATCCATATTGCGGCTGTGTCACCTGTGTTAGGCGTTCTGTTCTCCTGTTCGGTGCTCACTGCATTCTCTTTGCTTTCGGTGTCACTTGCGATAGGCGTGATCGGTCTGCTGTCTCCGCCTGTCGATGGCAGCGGATCCTGCGACGGCAGCGGATCTACTGTCGGCTCTGCGACTGGTGCTGCACTTGGCGCTGGAACATCTGTCCGTGTTGATAATGTCAGTGTTATCTTCTTGAAACTGGCATCCAAGCTATGCTGATAATCTTTGCAGCTTGTCAGCTGGACGCCTTCTAAATTCTCGCTGACGTTCCAGTCCCCGACCGAAGACGGAAGCACATAGCTGTAAGAGCCCGAGACGCTGCATGTGATCTCGCCCGTCTGCATATCATTGCCGACAACAGCACCACCAAGGACCAATGCAACGTGGCTCGATACTTTTTCCAGGTCGGCGATGATCTCTCTGCATGATTTGCCCGTATAGCCTGGGTTCAATTTAATAGAAGCTGTCAGCTGGGTGCCCGATATTTTTGTCTGTTCCGGATCGACACTGAATACCTTTGCCTGATCAGCATCTGCAATTCTTACTGTACTTGCAGCATCTGTATCGAAGGACATACCGGCAGGCAGGGCATAGGCAGCATTTAATGCGACCTTTAGTCCAGTCGGGACTGTGCTGAATGCCTGATCTGCCGCCTGAACATTAGTGATCCCGGGATTGTGATCTTTGATCGCTGTTTCCAGATCATCTGCAAAGATGACAATTGAATCTCTCAGCGGTGTTACATCGATACCTGTTTGAAATTCAAGGGACTCTCCACTAGCAATCTTGAACACATGATCGCTCTGCGTGTCAAAGACAGACTGTCCGCTCTTCCTGACTGCCAGGTCACAGCTGATCTGCGCATTGTCTTCCGCAGATATTGGCAGGCACATTGACGCTGCGACAGCCATGGCCGGCAGCATCATGATTATTTTTTTCACACAACGTTCTTTCATTTCCCCATTCCCCATGTATGTGTCCATCAACTATATCGTATAAGTGTGCTTTAGGCAAACCTCCGGGCGGTATCAGCAATGCTTAGCAGATAAAAAAGTGACAGGCTGAAAATACACAGCCTGCCATTTTAGATGCTTCAGAAGCAGATCCCATTACGATATAATTACAGTATATGATATGTGAGAGCTGGGCACGTCCACTATATGACATATCTTCACGAGCTTATACACGGCTCGAGCACATTTATGATCCTAAGAAGCCTTCCCTCCAGCAGATCTTCAGAGAGAACTGGGAAGACTTTTTATCTGACCCTGAAGTCCTGAGGAAAGGATTACGACCGATCGTCGTACAGGAAGTACAGAAGATGATGGACTGTGGCACCCTGGCTGCCGGATATGAGATCTATGAATGCCCGAACTGCCATCGCTCCCACATCATCTGCTATACATGCAAATCCAGGTTCTGCCCTTCTTGCGGTGTCAAATATGCCAAGCAGCGCGCTGCCAATGTCTCCTCTCATACCCTGGATGTAGACCATCGACATATTGTATTCACGATCGATGACAGGCTCCGTCAATGGTTCAAAGAGGACAGATATATGCTCAACTTCCTTTTCGATTCTGCCTGGAAGACCATCATGTATTCTTTCAAGAAGAACTGCCGGAAAGGCGACACATTCACTCCCGGCGTCATGATCACCCTCCATACATTTGGAAGGTCCCTGATCTGGAACCCGCATGTCCACTGTCTTGTGACTGAAGGCGGTATGAATAAGAAGCACATATACAAACATATCAGCTACATCAATTATGAAGTGCTCCGGAAATCCTTCATGCGCACGCTCATCAAGGAGATGCGTGAATATATTGCCACTGCACATCCTGAAAAGCTGAAGGGTTTCAAGATGCTCGCCAATCAGATGTACAGTGAGCACGAGAACGGGTTCTATGTCAATGCGCCAAAGATGGAAGAGAAGCGTGGAAAGGATGCCGTCGTGTCCTATATTGTCCGTTACACTGGACGGCCCGTCATGGCATCCAGCCGGATCACAGAATATGACTGGAAGAAAGGCACTGTCACCTATTGGTATGAGGACCATAAGACAAAAGAGCACATCACGGTAAAAGAGCCTGTCTTTGCGTTCATGAAGAAGCTCATCCAGCATATACCGGAAGCACAGTTCAAGATGATACGCTACTATGGCATCTATGCCACCTGTGCACATCATCATAAGAAGAAAGTAAAGACGCTCATCCTCGAGCACGGCCATCACTGGGCAGATGCCCCAAAGCACTATCGACGCGACTTGATCGACACTTATGGCGTCGACCCTTTGAAATGTGAATGTGGTTCCTATATGGTATATATTGATAACTATATTCCATCGAAAGGAGCACAATTCTATGAAACGGGATGAACTTGAGAGCGCCGACATTCTCACTGAGGAAGAACGGAAAGAACTATCTGAGATGCCACGAAGGAAAGATGAGACGATCACAATGAAGTGTATCCACTGCGGACATGAAGAAGAGATGCCAGTGGATGTATACGGTGAAGAAGCTGACTATCTGATCGATATCGGTGATACTTCCCACCCGGCTTTTCAATGTCCTAAATGCCATAAGGACACTTTGTACGACAAACGTTATTATTCAGAACTGACAGAACACAATTGATATGTCCTGCTATCTTCAATAGATATTTTTATAATGCCCTGATGATTTTTCGTTGTTTTTCGAACATCAGAGAACTTTCCTTATAGAACAAAAAGGAGCAGCTGATGACTGATCCTTTTTCAGTTGTTGCTTCATAACCTTTTGCCAACTTTATTATAGCAAGAATTTATTTATTTATTATAAAAGCTGCTAAAATTGAAAGAAGAAAAATTAAGTTAAATACCCAAAATAATTTTTTATAATTTTTCGGACTGATTGTTCTTCCAAATTGAGTGTATGGTTGCAACAAAATGGACATTAGTAAATCTCCAATCAGGAAGAATACAAAGATAATTACCTTTAACATGATCGAGGCATTGTAACATCAAATCTTCCTTCTTTCAACATTTTCCAGAAGGTATCCCATGCTTGAGTTAAAGTTAATTGAGTTCCATAGCGAGAAATCCATAATGATACACTTTGATAAATTTGAGGGTAATTTGCTAAAACAAAAACTAAGATTGTTGCCGCAACTCCAGAAATTGCAAATTCATCTACGTTATCGGTATTAGGAAAATATTGTTCTTCCTGTGGCAGAGCATCTGGAGAAATTACATCAGATGCATAAACTGGACGAATAGCTGTAAATGAAATAATCACCGTTAAAAATGCTGCTAATAATTTCTTCATAATTTTTCTGATCTAAATATTTCCTGTTCATCGATTCATATTTTGTTATTCAGGCACTATTCATTTCTTGCATAACTAAAGACCGTGCCAAATTTGACACGGTCAATATTCCATATTCATCAATTTTACTGTCAGTTCATTTAGCAGTTATTCTGTCTCTGCCATCAGCCATTGCGGAAGGTCATTAATTACGATCCCGTTGAAATCGTATTGTTCATGACCTGTTCTAGCAATGATCATCTTAGGATAGGCATCTTTAATCGCTAGAAGAGGAGAATATTCTCGTTCAAAAGTATCTTTTTTCGAAATATCATCGCTGACCTGGATATATATTTTCTCATCTCCGCGGCACGCAACAAAATCAATTTCTTTCTTGTAGAGCTTTCCTACGTAGACATCATATCCTCTCCGCAGCAGTTCAAGATAGACGATATTCTCATACGCCCGTCCAAAATCCATGTTCCTTCTTCCATTGACTGCATATCGGAAACTTGTATCGCAAAGATAATACTTTTCGTTGTTTCCAAGATATTTCTTTCCTTTCAGGTCATATCTTTTCACTTCATAGAATAAGAAAGCACGTTCGAGATAACGGACATATGTGGATACCGTTTTTCTGGTGATGACACTCGTATCTTTATTGAGCTCGTCGGTAATATTATTCGGAGAAAGAATATTTGAAATATTGTCCATCATAAATTCTGAAATATGTCGTAGCTCTGTGACATTCCGTATACTATATTTTTGGACAAGATCTTTCAGAAGAATCGTGTTATACGCATCTTTAATATATTCTGTTCTCTTTTTCTTATCGCTGTATATATACGAACCTGCCATCCCACCAACACCTACATATTCATCAAAATGGCGGCTGTAATCATTTTCGTAGCCATAATATTCCATGAATTCAGCAAATGAAAACGGAAATACTTTGACCTCCATTGTTCTTCCGGTAAATAAAGTTGCCAGGTCAGAACTCAATAGAAATGCATTGGATCCTGTCAGATAGATGTCGAACATATGCTTGGCATGAAGGCTGTTGACTGCTTTTTCAAAGTTGGGGCAGAGCTGTACTTCATCTATCATCAGAACATTATGTTTTCCAGGAACATGATGGGTCATCGCGTATTTATGAAGAGCGTGATATTCCAGCAGAGCTTCATTGTCCAGATCCTGTAGATTTACAGAGATCAGATTGAGTTCGGAATCATTTGTTCTCAAATATTCTGAATATTCCTCCATGAGAACAGACTTGCCACATCTTCTGATACCAGTAATCACCTTGATATCGGGTGTATTATTCAACGAAATAAGCTGGTTCAGATAGCGGTTTCTTTTGATATAATCCATGTTATATATCTCCCTGAGCACATAATAACACATATATTACCAAATAATGAAATAAATTCTTTTTTCGGTAATAGAATTGCCAAATGGTGCATTTATAGGCTTTTCAAGCATATTATGATGACATTAAGAATATGTTCCGCCTTATGCTGTCAAATCAAGAATTGTCGCGATGACTGGGACGGACCAGATGACCACAGCCGCAATCGCAAGCTTAGTCAGCGTCTTTGTGATTGGCTTCTGTTCTCTCTCCTGTTCATCCATGAAGAACCATTTGGATCCGGAGATCAGTGCAGATACAACAAATGCAACTGGTACGAACCACAGCAGGAACTGCCGCAGCGGATCCAGATACGAATTGATCGTACTCTGTGCTGTCCCTGTATCAAATCCAGCGTTGACTGGCATAACTGACAAAAGGAAGCACATGATGCTCCCTCATAACAATGGAGCACTGTCGAAAACCCTATGGGCAATAGAACAGTGCTCTGATGTATTGAGGGGGAACTATGACCGTAATTAATACAAAGGACTACAAGATTGTTGGTGAACGTATTCATGAATTACGCATCAGCAAAGGTAAGACATTGACCGATTTGGCCGAAGAGATTGGTTATACCGATCAGACAGCCTTATCAAAAATCGAATCTGGAAAACGTGGCTGCCCACGATCTAAGCTCTCTCAGATTGCTTATATTTTTGATGTGGATCTGATGTATTTCCTTGAAGGAACCGTTGAAGGAAAGAAATATCAAAGGGAACTGGAAAAATATACAGCACTTAGGAAGACCAGCAATCCTTATTATGAAAAAGAGCAGTTAAAAGAGAAAACCACTGGAGCTTCAGAAAAAGCCAGCAGTCCATTTGGAACTTTCGGCAACATGAAATCCGGTGGAATGAGTTTCAATACAATGAGCTTCCGTACACCTCAACAAGATAAGTATGATAAAGTCACTGTCATTCAAGAATTATTGAATGAAGTCTTCGGTAAAGACATTGAAATCACTCTCGACGAGAAAGATAAAAGAAACATTGATGAAGAGAAAAATCCAGAAGGAATTTTATACTATATTGTTTATTTCCAGGGCAAGAAAATCAAAATGACATCCGATGACTTTTACTATATCTATGCATCTGAGAACATGAAAAAGTTCCTTGCTGCGCAACTGTTTGAAGTGAAACAACATACCAAGTAGGAAAATGATTAAGGAATTTGAAAATAGCAATGTCAGATATAATTAATATCATTAGTAATATTTTTAATATCAGTACGTGTATTTCGATTGTATATGTTTTAATTATAGGGTTAACAGTTGAAAACAACAGGTCAATAGTTGTTCTAATGATTCTAGTAATGCTACTACTAGTGAACCTATTCAACAGAGCAACAACACTAGTGATCTTGTTATTACAATATCACTTATTGTTATAATTATAGCCTTTGCAATTTCCAACGTTTGGTTGCAAATAATCCCATGGAAATATTATTTTATTTTTACAATAATGATGGTTTTACAAAGATCTGTAGAAGCTATTCAATCGTTAAAAATTGTTCAAACTGCAATTAGTACTGGCGAAGGAAATCTTTCAACAAAAGAGATGATTTCAATCACAATTGTTGCTTCCTTTATACTTTTGTTAGAGCCATATGTAACTAATTTTAATATATTTAATTTAATAGGATTATTAAACAATTCAATCCTGTTTGATATACTTACAGTTTTTGCTTATTCATCTATTATTTTTGTATATACTTTCATGCTTTGTGTATTGTTGCCAGTCAATTTTTATGCATTAGTTTCATTATTTAAATTAGCGTATAAACTTTCCCCGTGTAAACAGTCGATTAACAAAACGATTAATAAGTTCATTGAAAACAAAGATAAACCAGTGGCTCATCCTGATTTGTTGCATCGTTCAATGCTTTATATACATTCAATATCAAACATAAGTGTTGTGCTCAAATTCTTAATAATTATATCTTCTTATATACTCACTTTAATTGAATCTTTTTTAGTGGTTGTCATAGGAATCTTTACAGCAGCACTTGGTTACTTCTTCATGCTAATTTTACTCATTAACGAAAGTTTTTCATCTTTTTATAAATGGCTCAAGTCGTTAACAGATAAGCGAATATTGTCCATATCAACAAAATTTGCTGTGATTTTTTCTCTAGCATTCTCCGTTATCATTAATTGATATTATCCAATATTTCGTGATTATGCGGCCAGCACACCGGCATTCGAGTTTACAGCTAGTGCAATAATTATTCCTCTAATATTTGAATGGATTTACTCCATTCGAAACAGAAAGTACAAATAAGTTTTTTTGAATTCATTTAATGATCTCACAATTGAACATACATTAGCTGACGATTAATATGTGCTTATGACTTATAAATGAGTAATGTTTAGTATGATTATATGGGTTATAATATATCTGCATTAGTGTAGCGCGTTTAGGAGGAATCATGTTGCAGGAAAGCAATCGTGTTGAATTCAAAAGCATTTTGAATGACAAGTTAGAAAAAGAAGTCGTGGCTTTCTTGAACAATCAGGAAGGCGGCATTCTTTATATTGGCATTGATGATAATGGTCACCCTGTAAAATCCACCGATTTAGACGCCACTCAGCTTAAAATAGCTGATAGAATCAAGAATAATATTCTTCCTTCTACCCTCGGATTATTTGATAATGTAACGGAATCTATTGATGGCATTGATGTCATCAAGGTTCTGATTTCCAGTGGTCTTGAAAAGCCATATTACATAAAGAACCAGGGCATGTTCCCTACTGGCTGTTTTACAAGAGTAGGTACCTCTACACAGCCAATGACAACAGCCATGATTGATGATCTGTATGCAAGAAGAATCCATACCACATTGCGTAACATTGCCTCTCCGCGTCAGGATCTAAAATTTGCTCAGCTCAAGATCTATTATCAGGAACGTGGGTTAGAGCTTACGGATCAGTTTGCAAAAAGTCTGGAGCTTTTGACTCCAGATGGCAAATACAACTATATTGCTTATCTGCTGGCTGATGAAAATGGCGTTTCCATTAAGGTAGCCAAATATGCCGGAAAAGACAAAGTAGATCTGATTGAAAATGAAGAATATGGATACTGTTCTCTGGTCAAAGCAACATATAGCGTATTGGATAAAATGAAGATAGAAAATACCACGCTTGCTAAAGTCACAAGTACAGCACGGATTGAAGAGAACCTCATCGATCCAGTGGCAATGCGCGAGGCAATTGTGAACTGTATCGTACATAATGATTTCACACGTGAGATTCCACCCGCATTTGAAATCTATTCCGATAAGATCATCATGACGTCCTATGGTGGACTGATTCCCGGTCAGAGCATCGAAGACTTCTTCAGCTGCAGCAGTATGCCTAGAAATAGAGAACTGATGCGTGCATTTAAAGATGTTGGATTAGTAGAACAGCTTGGATCAGGTATGAGCAGGATACTCAAAGCCTATGACAGAAATATCTTTCAGATTTCAGACCATTTCATAAAAGTAATATTTCCGTATAAACATAGCGAAAATGTCTCAGATGTCACCAAAAATGTCACCAAAGATGTCACCAATAAAAATCCTAATGGTTCATCACAAATAGATGATGATTCTAACGCTGAAGATACAATATTGAAGCTTATGGAAGATGACTCAAAGATTACAATCAGTCTAATAAGTGATCATTTAAGAATTGGTCCTCGGCAAGTAAAACGTATTATTAAAAAGTTGTCGGAAGATAATAAAGTCACCCATATTGGGGCGTCTCGTAATGGCTCTTGGAAAGTCAATCATTAAAGATATTTTATTTTGATGAATTAAAAATGGTGGATATTATTATCGTTTAAGTTTATAAAAGACAGTCTGTATATCAGGCTGTCTCTATGTTCTAACTATTCTTCTTATAGATCTTTCTAAAATAAATCGCTGTATCAATTGATAACAACAGCAGTACTGGAGAAGATTTGTTCTAGTTTCCGTTTCAATCATCAATCAAATTTTCCTGTTCTAATTTAACATTATTTTCCAGCATATATGTTATAACATCATGAAAAACAGTATAGTCATTGTCTTCTATCATATTTTTCAAAATTGATTTGTAATGGTCTGATTCAAGGGATAAACATTTGTCAAAATTTTCTTCAAGCGTTTTTATGTCCATCTTATATGGCATAAGCTGTTCAAATATTGTATTTTTCAAACGTATAAAGATCCGAAAACCTCCCACATCAATATCCGACCAATGTTCTACTATTGTCGAAGAACTAACACCATTTCTGATACACTGGAACCATTTTCCTTTAGAAGGGCTGTAAACTCCACCATGATATATGACTAGTTCATTTTCTCTTTTGCATTTTGCTACATACCAGACATAGTTTGCCTTATTTTCTATAAAAAGAACATGGGTTATTTTATTTGCTTTTACTTCAGAAATATGATTGACTGCATCAGAGTTGATATAACTGCCGTATCTCTGTTGATTGCAGTCTATGCATTTTCCATCATCCATTATGATATCAATGTTGCCGCTGAATTCCATAATTTCCGGCCATCTAGTAACACCATATTCTTCCAGCAGTTCTGTATCTTCCTCTGCTTCATCTGTTTCTTTTTTCTTTGCAGCACGTAATATAGTTAATGCTTTCGGTCGGATGACATGTTCAAATTTCTTGCTGTTTCCATAGAGTCTGCTTGATAGTACACGTTCCATTTGTTCTACGCAATTCTCATTTATGCATAACAGAAATTTTAGCAAATCCTCATTCAATGCCATATCTTCATTGAAACAAGAAGGAATTTTCTTCTTCTGAATTGACAGGTCCAATTGTTCATTCAAATACTCTCTTAGTCCCGTATCAGAAGACATCCTGCCAAGATACTTTCCTAGCAAGTTTTGAAATTCCAGTACAGATTCTGTTTTTGATTTTCTGTCCAAAATAGCATATGCACCATTGATATCAGTTAAATATAGTTTATCAATCAAATTATTTTCTTCATATTTATACCAGACAATATTGATCAGACGATTTGCTTCCAATTCTTTTAATTCACGGAAAAGTTCTGCTTTTTCTGATACGCTTTCGTACGCTTCTTTCACTTCCGGCATCTGATCCATCCTTAAAAGAACATGGCCATCAGTCTTGTTATTTAAATAATCCTTACTGTGTTCATATTTGTCTATGAACCTATTTAGAATATATGCTTTATAGTTCATTCATCGTCTTCCAACAATTCTTCATCTATCTGTTTAGGATCAAAATACTTCGTAAAAGATTTCTTTCCATCACGATAAACTGCTATATTTCTATCTACCAAATCTGCAATATCACCAATTTTATCTGGTGGAGCGGAGAAAATGGCTTGTAAGCCAAACTTTCTTAGCAAAGGAATACACTGACGAATTCTTTCTCCATCCATTTTTGAAAATGCTTCATCCAATACAATTAAACGCATGGTATTGTTTCTAGAATTATAGCGGACCATACAAATCTGAGCGAAAGATGCCAAAAGAGAAAGATAGAAGGGAATTTGTGTTTCCCCACCAGATTTCTTTTTCATCGTTTTTGAAAGTCTCTGCTTATTACCCTTTTCATCTGTAACAATCAGGTCAAACGTTAAATATGTACGATAATCAGTGTATTTGCGGATGTTCTCTTCATAACTCTTCCGCTTATCGGAAGGAATATCAGATACTTCATTTTGAATCAAAATATCAAAGAGCCGTTTTATTTCATTCTTATATTTTTCATTAAAAGATTCAGACATGAGGTTATATCCACCTTCATTCATCAGCATTGGATCCATGATCATATCATAGAATTGTTTTTCATCATTTTTTGCGTCCACTTCAAAATGATAGCTGTCTGTGCCAAACTGACTATTTTTTAGTGCGTCATTGAGTTCTTTGATCTGCTGTTTTACTTCTTCAATATTCGACTTCATTTTTGCAATATAGTCATCTCTGAACTTCTTATATGCAAGCTCTTTTGCATCTTTTATGTCATCCATGTACTTTGGCAGTTCAATCTTTTGCAGATTGCTTAAATCTCGATCATATTCTTCATTACTGTCATCCGCAATGGAAAAAGAAAGAATATATTTTGTTACATACTGCTGACGGAGACTATTTCTGTTACTTTGTGCTTTATTAAGCAATGTTTGTGTCTGCTTAATCTGTCTATCAAAGCTTTCTTTTAAGGTAAGCACCCTTTGCCCCGCACTTGCTGCTTGAAAGCGTTGTTCCCCAATCCCTTCAATCCATTCTGGAGAATATTTTTCATTCAAGTAATTCGTTTTATTAAGTATCTCTTGTTCGCATACTGGAATCTGGTCTTCTATTGCACTTAACGCAGTCTGAATAGAACCATTTTCATTGTCCAATTGCCTTAGTTCAGCTCCAATATCCAATAATTTTTTGTTTGCTTCATTAATCTTATTTTTTAGCTTATCCAGATATGTTAGGTCAAGTGCAAGATATTCTCTATCAATCTCATCCAAATTCTGCTGATAAGTAACAATCTTTGCATGGAAAGATGTATCATTCTGATATCCCAACGCCTCATTACTCGACATTGACTGCAATTTTGCAGCTGTATCAAGAATACGATATGTATTTCTCTGTATATCGCATAAATGTTTCATTTCCTCATTCTCATGCTGCAGTTTTTTCAAGAATTCATTCATTGAGCGTCTCCCAATGAATGGATCAGCATATCTTTTTGGATTTAATTTACGGCAAACATAGTTCTTATACAGCATACAGCTCTTTGTAATGCCAATCTTATTCTGATTCAGTTCATCCACCGTCTCACATTTAATGACATCCTGAAGCAAATACTGAGCATACAACAAAGCATCCGGATGATTGGATTCAATCTCCTCAGCCAAGCACTTTTGTTTTAAATGAGGTGTATAATCTTTCTTTAATTTGCCAATATCAACTAGTCCGGCATCATAAAGTTGAAGATCCGTTTTTGCATCCTCATAGATATGAAGAGCCTCTGTATAATATTGTTCCGGAACAAGTAGATAAAATTTCTGATTATTCAGATAACCTTCAATTGCATTCCGCCAGGACTGATCTTTGATTTCCAGACAGTCAGCTAACACATCCACATGTACAATTTCTTTTTTTCGTGCTCGCAGTTCCTGTTCAATCAAATCTCTTAATTTTGTGACATATGGCTTAAATGGCTTTATTCCTTGAGTTAAATCATTGATCTGTTTTTCTTTTTCTTCAATTTTATTGCTCAATTCTGCAACTTCGTGATTTGCATTTGCCCTTGCTTCACCAATATCAAGAGAAAGATCACGGAATACACTTAAAGAAGTGAAAGAAAAATCTTTTACTGTAGTAAAGTTCAGTTCTTCCAGTTGTGATACAATTGAACGCTCCTGTTCACCATAGGGGAAATGAATCTTCTGAAGTTCAGTTAATTGAACTTCCCATGCTTTGCCATATTGGTGCAGGTTTGCATAAGCATTCGATTCCTTTGCTGTCAATTCATTTAATTTTTGACTGATATCTGTTCTTTGTGCTTTTAATTTTTCTTCTTTTTTGCCAATATCTGACGTATCATGCTCATGATGAAGATCCTGTAATTTCTTTGTGCAGACTTCTTTTTCCTTTTCCTTTTTTTCAGTATTTCTTTTGTTAGTTGCAAGCTGATTCTCTTTTTCCTGTTTGCACTTTAAAAGTTCTGCCTTTTTATCTTCCGCTTCTTTCAGGTCAGCTCTCTCAAATACATATTGTTCTTCTATTTCCTGCTGCTTTAACTTAGTACAATTTTCGGATGCGGCTTGAATATCTGTCAATTGTTTAATCCGTTCTTCTGTTACCTTTGCCTTGTCTTCTAGACCACGATATTGCCGAATATCCGACTGCATTCCTTCCACATCGACAGTATTTTTTATGTCACAGATACTATCTGTGATGAACCCTGTAATATCCGACACTGGTGTAAACGGAACTGCCTTCTTAAACAAGGAAAAGTACTTTGGTCTAACATTGCCATACTTTGCTCGAAGTTCCTGCTGATACGATGTGTTAGTATCAAGAAACTTATACCCGCAATGACCATACTGATGCTTCATATAACCTTTCAACTGTTGCAAGTTGTAGGAAGTGTTTGTTTCAGAATCAATAAATCGTTCTTCTGGGATACGATCATTGAAAATCACCCATTTCTTATCTGGTCTTCCTAAATCGCTATAGCAATCCGCAACCAGCATATTAGTGAAATATTTTTCTCTTTCCGTATCATAGAATTCCGCGGCAACATAGGAAGTGAAATTTATACCCTTTCGAATGTATCGATAGGACTCATCTTCGCCGCCAAGTTCACCATATAAATAGCTTTCAAGTGTACGTGTGGAGTCTTTACTTGCCGCCTTGTTATAAAGGGACGGCTTGGTTTCCCCAAGTATGACAGTTTGAAGGGCATCGATGATTGTAGACTTTCCGGATGCAGTTTTCCCTGTCACGAAATTGATTATACCAAAGTCAATCAGTTCATTTTCATAACTATACCAATGGATCAGCAGAAGTCGTGTCAGTACCCTCATCGTTCGTCTCCGTTTCTTCCTCAGTATCCGCAATTTTCTGAATACTGGTCAATTGTTCATTTGAAACAATGAATAAAATGCTTGGTTGAATCAAGATGATTGTATCAGGGTCATACCAGTTTCCTGATTTTTTCTGTATGACCATATAGCTGGCAATTTTACGCAAAGAATCACGCAGCATATTTTGAGGAATCTTCTTTTGAATTGCCCCTAACGTCATCATTTTCTGATGAATCTCATATACAGTTACAAACACTTCTGGCGATAAAGACAGATTCTCACGATGTTCGTCAAACATCAAGCGGAGTGTAAGGATGATTTTTGTTGTAAGTGGGTCAAAGTGTTCACGGTTTCCATCAAAATCACTATGCAGCGAAATCACCCCATAATTCCTGTCTATATCCAAATGAAAACCGGCATATCCAAGATATTCCTGGAACATATCATACTTTCTCTCAACAAACAGATAGTTCTTATTCGACCTTTTGATTTCTTCAACAAAATCATATTCATTCTCGACCATATAGGTATGCCCAAGAAAGAACTGAACACAAGCGGCGAACAGATCCTGTTCAGTTGAATTCAACTTTTCATACTCTTCCACAAACATCTCATTTCCTCCTGAAGATGATTCTTGGCAGCCGATAGCCATTGTTATCACAATAGTCATCTTCAAATTCTATAGTATAATCAGCACTCTTCTCTTTTCCTCGAATTGTACTGAGCATGAATAGAATAAAATCATCATTTGTATTCATAGGAGCCAGTTCTGTATAAGAAACTGGTTTATCTGTAAACATTTTATGTACATAGCCATCAATCTTTTTGTTCGAGTAATGACAGCGTAATTCATTCAGGAAAGAATTGTCATCAATATTTTCTTCTTTTTCAATTTTCAATGTTTCAGCAGATGCTCTTGCTTTACGTTTCATTCTTGAATACATTGATGCCTGATCCGCATATGCATAATGTTGTGCTGTCAAAGACTGCTGCAGCATTTCCATAATGGAATCATCATTAGATTTCTTTAACAAATCAATAATTTTCCCTTTAATCGACGTATCTGTACTGATCATATACTGAATCTTTTCAATAGACACTCTTGTGTAGTCACTATGCTTCTGATCTATCTGGTCAATCATATCTTCAATTCCTTCATAGACAGTGATAATATAGTTGATCATTCCCTGAGTCTTTTCTAATCCTTCAATCTTTGTCTCAAAAACCTGTTGATGCATTCCCTGTTCTACAATCTGATTGATTTTCTGCTCATCAGTATACCAGCTGTTCAAAATTGTAATGATTGTACCTTTAAAACGAGGCACTGAATCAATAGTTTTTAATGGAATATAAACAGAATCGAAGATACCTGTCTTATAGTTTACAAAGTATTCCTTTAATAAATTATTGATTTCCATTTCATTAATGGCACGCTGCATGTACCTCTTGATGTTATTGAAAAGAATCTTCAACTCATCTACTAAATCTTCTGTATTTTTACAAGCACTGCTTAATGCATTATATAGATAACCAGGATTATCTTCAGCATTCTTCAACGATGCATATGTAGAATAAACAAAAGAGTTGTATTCCCTATTTCTACTGAAAGAAAGATCATACAAAAGATTAATGATCTTATATGAATATTCTGGTATTGTGATGTTCTTCTTAAAATGATTATCTTCTTCCTCCTCAAGCCAACCTGTTTTAATCAGATGTCTAATAAGCATATTTGTCTTCCCACTAACATCTGTAGAATCAACTTCTTCATTTCCATCTTCTTCAATTTCTTCACTAAAATCTGCATTGATGAAGTAGTCTTCCAACTGATTCATCATCATTGCAATCAAATCTTCTTTACTAATGACAAGTTCCGTATTTTTAAATACATCTCTTGCAACAAAAAGAGCATCTAAATATAATGCCTTTTTAGATGAAGTAAGTACAGTAAATAATCTATCCGGGATTTCGTCAAAAAGTGGCATAAGTCTTCTTCTGTAATATTAACACAAATACGTAAGGTTGCATTTTGCCATGCTATAAAAACTTTCTAAACGTATATACTTGATTACGCACTATTTCATTCAAATCTAAGAAATATTCATGGCATTGATTCCCTGATAAAATCATTTTACAAAACTATCTGACATACTTTTGTGACTGTGTGACAAGACATGAAACAAAAAAAAGTGCCAAACAGGTCTTCCTGCTTAGCACTGATCGTATTGTGTTTAATTCCAAAGATCCTAAAGTAACAGCGAAAATGTTAAGTTCTAAACTGCATATCAGTACAAGAAATATTAGCGGCATTGTGCAAAAATTGCGTAAAACTAAAAAATTGAACGAATTGGTTCCTCAAGAACAGGAACATGTCATATAATACACTGAGAAGACAAATAATAAATCTAAATAGCAAACGGAAGCAAATCATGAATACTCAAACAAAGGCAGCTCTGTCTGCTCGTGTCATAAAAGTATATTTTTTCATCTGAGTACAGCTACCTTTATGAGTCTATTTTAGGATTTGTTGTATTTAGATCAAGGCAGGCAAGTCTATGTTCTATTCCAAAAACTTTAATTTTTTTTGACTTTTTGGAATAGAATATAAATAGGACTAAATAGGAAAGACAAGATATGCGTACAATAAAACGTAAAGACTATTTAAATAGGCTAATTAATGTCATGAATACCCCTGACATCAAGGTCATTACAGGCATCCGCAGAAGTGGCAAATCCGTGCTTTTAAAGCAGCATGCAGAATACATCAAAAGACATGATCCTGCTGCCAATGTAATCATGATCAATCTCCAGGACCTGGCCCATGAAGACCTTTTGGAATACCACGCTCTGAATGACTATGTTCTGTTCCATTATGTCAAAAGTAAGCATAATTACTTATTCATTGACGAAGTTCAATTATGCGAAGGGTTTGAGAGGACAATAAACAGTCTTCATTCCAAACAGATCTTTGATATTTATGTCACTGGTTCCAATGCCTTCTTATTGAGCAGCGACTTAGCCACTTTATTTACAGGCAGGGTATATACGATTGAGGTCTATCCATTCTCATACGCTGAATATCTTCAATACTTTAATCTAAATGACCCTGAGACATCTTTTGAAGACTATGCTGCAGCAGGAGGCTTCCCTGGATCCTATGTCTATAAAACAGAACAGGAGAGATACGACTATATCGAACGAGACGTTTATCAGACAATCGTCACCAGAGACCTGGTCACCAAATACAAGATCAGGAATAAAGAACTTTTGGAATCATTGACTGCCTATATGCTGGATAATGGTTCCAATCTGATCAATTCCAACAGTGTGACCAACTACCTCAACAGCAAACATGTCAAAGTCACTGTAAAGACAATCTCCAGATACATGGATTATCTATGCAATGCCTTTGTCTTCTACAAAGCAAGCAGATATGACTTAACAGGCAAACGCTATCTGAAGACAGATAACAAATACTACCTCAGCGATCCATCTATCAAGTTTGCTGAGCTTGGTCATAGAGAATTGAATTATGGACGAGTATATGAGAACATCGTCTATCTCGAACTTCTGAGACGTGGATATTCTGTATATATCGGAAAGCTCTACCAAAAAGAAATCGATTTTATAGCTGAAAAGTGGGATGAAAAACTATATATCCAGGTACCCAGCTACATGGAGGATGAAAAGGTAATCCAAAGAGAGACAGAGCCCCTTCTTGCGATTAAAGATGCCTATCCAAAGATGATCATTGCAAGGACCCATCATCCAATTTATTCACGTAATGGTATTAATATAGTAGATATTGCAGATTGGTTAACAGCTATGTAGGCATTAGCGAATTGTCATAAGGTGCATCTCATTATCTATTGAGATGCACCTTTTTGAATTTATGTTGAACCGTTCAATTATATAAATCTTTTTGTAACTAATTCTTAATAAGATCTGCCGTCACCACCCACAAGAGCTTCGGCACCAATACCCATAGAACTTAATCTGTTTAAAACGATTTCTTCAACTCCGTAATCATAAAACCCTTGTTCATCGCTGTTCCCCTCATTTGGATCAATCATATTCATTTCAGGAACATCGTGTGTGATAACGTACCCATTCTGTGAATCATCCCAATTAACATCAACTTCCATGTTAGTTGTAGAAATATCATAGTTTCCTTCCCCGTAATTCTTTTCAATATATTCAAACGGAATTGTAAAATGATAATGACTGTTCTTTCTTAATGATTTCAAGTATTCTGAGTCATCGCTATACATATATGTTTTCTCCTATTCTTCTATTTCGATGATATCAAAATCGATTTGTCCGGCTTCATCTGGATCATATGGATAATCTCCTGGATTCGATAAATTTAAGACTTCTCCTCCAGTATCATAATCACTTATCCATTGAAGAGCTGCATCATTCGCTTCCTCAACAGAATCATACGGTCCATCGTCATCTTCTTCTGTGTTTCCATTTGGAAATGTAAAAATTACTTTATACTTTGTCATATTTTCTCTCCTTTTTTGTTTTATTAACAAAGTGTATGTCCTTCTAATAACTTGTCGATCATCTATTAATTCATTTTGTTGAATAAAATTTATTTATAATCTTTAGAAATCCGTTCATCTTCTCCTTTCTCTGGTGCATTTTCAATACTGATTCCCACTTTTTTTGCATATTCAGCATTTTCGATAACTAACCATTCAAACTTATTCATTGTTCTCTTTGACAGTCCCTGTAGAGTTATCCCTTTTGTTGCACCGGTACAGGATTTCATTTGATCACTTCCTTTTCTAGTGGAATTTGCCTTTTCTTTCCACACCCATAGAGTAGTTTGAAAGCAACCTTGAATAAAGGTAAAATAGTGAGAGATAGAAGTATCTATTCCGCACCCGAGAACGATAATCAAGGAGATTGATCATGGGAAGAAAATCTATTAAAGAAGACAAGAACATCTATTTTCAAATTCGTGAAGGACTTGGATGGACACGGCAAAAAGCAAGTGACAATTTGCATGATATTTCTGAAGATCGATTAGAGCGTATCGAAAATGGTACGATTCCTCGCCCTGATGAAGTAAAAAAGATGGTTGATGTTTATAAAAAGCCAGAACTATTCAACTATTATTGTGCAAATCAATGTGATTTGGGTGATGGCACTGTAAAAAAGATTCATGTAGCAGATTTATCAAGAATTATATTAGAAATGATTGCATCATTAAATTCAATTGAAAAAATGAAGGATGAATTAATTGATATTACTGCAGATGGTGAAATCAGTGGTGATGAATTAAGGGAATTTTCTAAAATACAAACAGAGCTGAACCATATATCCCTAACCGTTGAAACATTGAAACTCTGGACTGATCAAATGATTGCAAATGGAAAAATAGACAAAGTTGAATTAGATAAATATTTAAATGATGATATGAAATAATCTATATACTTCAAAGGTGCTAAAAAGGCGACAAATTGTCGCCTTTAATTTCTTCAATATTTTTTATAATTTTTGTCTATTCCAAAAGCTTTAATTTTTTTTGACTTTTTGGAATAGACGTTTTTACTTTATTTTACCCATCCATTCGAGAACATTCCATTTGAACGACAATGTCGCTCAAGGCAGCCTTCAATATGACCCTCAAGATGTCACCATAAATGTCACCATAAATGTCACCAAAGATCTTCTATTAGAAATTCTATCATCCATTTTTATGCATCAATCAAAATTTTTGCTGTTTCGGCCATGTGCTACCGCCTAAGATGCCGCTCTTCTTTGATTTGAAATAGTCCTGCTGTGTCGCATTGTCTTCTTTTCTATCCTCTTCCTGCTTCGTATCATCTCCAGCAAGTCTCTTTGTTGCCAGCTCATCAAGTACTTCATCATAAGGTTTGGATGCCGTGAAGAGACTGCGAAGAGTGTCTTTATCCGTTGTGATTTTGTAGGCATCAAATTGAATTCCAAAGGACATTCTATCCTTGACCGCTGCCAGCCGTACTTCCTCCAATGTCTTTTTTTCAATGTTCAGGAGTCTTTTTGTGGCGGCGGTCTGAGCATTGACGTAGGGCTCTACGATTGCCCTCAGTGTGGTCTCCATCATGTCCATGTAGGCATCTGATGTAGAACTATCAATCACTTTGGCGTAGTATTCACGGATGCATCTGGTGATGATATCAGCACGTTTGACTGGGATTGGTCCCATCATATCTTCCTGTGCTGCTGCTTTTGCCTCAATCTCTTCCAGCATCTGCTGGGTCTTGGCATCTGTCTGACTTGAAAATACTCCAATATTTCTCATATGACTGCCATACCTTCATTGAAGAATGGTAGTATTATTTCCTGTATACTTTGATTCTGTTTGTGGCTGGTTATTGTGAAATAAATTAATAGTATATATGAATGAAGAAAGATACACATCAAAGAAATAGATTTTTCAATTATTGCAATTAATAATATGATTTCTTTTTTTTGAAAACGAGGAGAATCAAGCCAAGCACTGCCACAATCAATCCAGTTACAAACAATCCGACAGGAGAGAAATATATATACTGCCAGCCACCATATTCTGCCATCAACTTGCTGAGTTGATAGTCATAGTCACTCATTCGTCCAAAGCCGAAACCAGCCAATCCAGCTCCTCCTCCGAGCATAAGAACACCAAATATTTTCCCTTCTATATCATTTCCCTTTTTATAAATCTGAGTAAAGAAGAAAATGGACACCACTAATATTGCTATCAGAATCAATAAAGTCTTAACTTCAATCATAAAATCTCCTTATTATTTATGATTAATAATAATATATATCTGCACATTACTCTACTCATTTATCAAATTTTCTTGTTCGAGTTCAACTCGTCATTGCCTGTACAATTTCTGTACTCTTCCCTGTTGTAAGTATCCAGAACAATGCATTAGGAATAAGTCCTTAAGCAGCTTTTAGCTGACTATCGAGAATATTCTGACCGCGTTCCACTGCACACGGCTTGGCAAAGTTGATTTCCTGCATTCCTTTTTTGACAACAATCAGCATCACACTCATATCAAACTTTTTCCGCAGCTTCTTCAGATTAACGGTCACAATTGGATCACCTGCTTTTACACAGTCTCCCTGATGTTTCAAGATAGTGAATCCATCTCCATTAGCCTGTACAGTATCAATTCCAATATGCACCAGCAGTTCAGAGCCATCTTTCATTGTAATACCATAGGCATGACCGGTGGGGAACAGTACACTGAGAATTCCGTTGGCTGGAGAACTGAGAGTTACTTCATCTTGTGAGAATGCAAAAGCCGTACTAGTACCCATCATCTGCTGGGCAAACACATCATCCGGTACCGCAGCGATATCAATCATTCTGCCGTCCGCAATCGCAACGATGGACTGATCATCCACCTGCAGCGTACCGCAGTCTTCTTTTTTCTTAAACAGTCTCATCATAGGATTACTTCATGACAGCTGACAATATTGCTGCAGCTTCATCTCTGCCGAAAGTCTCTGCATTGATCAAGAGATCATAGGTCTGCTTATCTCCCCAGGCAGTATGACTGTGTGCTTTATGATAATTGATCCGGATGTTGTCTTCTTCCTGAATCTTGGCTGGAATCTCTTCGGAAGGCAGATCTTTATACAAAGGACTCAGCTTTGCCCTCTCAATCTTGGCTTGCATATTATCTGCATAGGTCAATACAGAAATGCAGGAGTATCCCTTCGCTTCAATCATTTCCTTTACTGCCCGGTCATGGATCAAGCACGGTCCTTTCGCTAGAGCTGCATCAATTGCTTGATCAAATGCCGCATCGATCTTCTGATATTCTGGATCCGTCACCAGTTCTTCTTTAGAATATTCCCTTTTACGATATCTTTCTTCAAATGCTTCCACTTCTTCAAGTGTAATTCCGCTTTTTGGGCTTTCTTCCAATAGGATCATTGCATCATAATAAGCGTATCCCGTCTGTTGGCATGCAATCATACCAATCATCCTGCCCATGGAGCAATATTCACTGTCCAATACAACGCAGTAAGGTTTTGTATACTTTTTTTCAAATTCTTTTTTCCCGGCGGTACTTGCCATGTTCCGAATGTCTTCTGCCATAATTACACCTCTATAGTTCCTCTCCATTAGAATCACATACGTTCTGATACCATGCGTAACTGTCTTTCTTGATTCTGCGGTAGGTACCATTTCCTTGATCATCTCCATCGACATACAGGAAACCATATCGTTTGGACATTTCGCCGGTAGACAAAGACGGAAGATCCAAGGCTGCCCACGTCGTATAACCGATGACTGGAATACCATCCAGATCTACTGCCTTCTTCATTTCCAGGATATGATCACGAAGATAATCAATCCGATATTGATCATGGATTCTGCCGTCTGTCACAGTGTCTTTCGCACCGATGCCGTTTTCAACAATCATCAAAGGGAGCTGATATGTATCATAAAGATAATTCAAGGCATATCGAAGTCCTTTTGGATCAATTGCCCAGCCCCATTCCGTCTCCTTTAAGTAAGGATTCTTATATCCGGTCTGAATCCCATTCAAACCTTTATAAACTCCGTTCGTCTTTTCTCCTGTAACATGCGTCAGATAATAGCTGAAGGAAATAAAATCAACGGTCCCTTCTTTCATAATTCTAGCATCCCCATCCTGTTCTGGCAGAACAACATGATTCCGTTCCATCCATTTTACACGGTGCTGCGGATACTTTCCTCTTGTCTGTACATCAATATAGAACATCATCTGATGATCAAAATCCACGGTATGAAGAACATCTTCCGGATTACATGTATTCGCATAGGTGAAGTGACCGCAGTACATCATACCGACCTGATTCTGCGGATCAATCTCATGGGCTGCTTTGACAGCCAAAGCACTGGCAAGAAACTGATGGTAGGAAGCGGTCGCTCTTTCCTGCTCACTTGGATTGAGAAGACCCCCAGCGACCCACGGTTGTGTAGACATACAGTTGATTTCATTAAAGGTCAGCCAATACTTTACCAAGCCCTTGTAACGAAGCAGAATTGTACGTGCATATTTTTCAAATAGACCGACTGTCTCTCTGCCGCCCCAGAAGCCATATTTTTTTAAGCCCAGCGGGATATCAAAATGAGACATCGTTACGATTGGCTCTATCTGATGTTGACGGAGTCTCTGAAAGATATCCTCATAGAACTTTAATCCTTCCTCGTTCGGCTCTGCATCATCGCCGTTGGGAAAGATACGGCTCCAGGCAATGGACATCCGAAATGCCTTGATATGCATGCCCGCCAGCAGTTCAATATCTTCTTTATATTGATGATAGAAATCCGAGCCCTTGCGGCTTGGATAAATCTCATTTTCCAGGATTCCTTCTGTGATCTTTCGCTTAACTTCTTTTGTGCCAAGGGTCATAACATCTAATGTTGTGAGACCTTTTCCGCCTTCGTTAAATCCGCCTTCATTCTGTCCAGCACACTCTGCTGTACCCCATAGAAAATCCTTTGAAAATGGCATGACCGTTCTCCTTTATTTTTATGCTTCTTCTTTGATTCCTAAGATAAGCTCTGCAACGAAAGCCGCCGCAAAGGCAATCGCTGAACCAATTGCTGCATAGATCATGACCTGCATTGATCCGTTCTCCGGGATGAAGGATGGCAAGGCAAAGATACTTGGCGGTACCTGTGCATATCTGCCAACATTCATAATGCCAAGGAAGAACCCTCCAATGGCGCCGCCAATCATCGTTGCATACAACGGTCTGCGGTAAGGAAGTGAAATGCCATATAAAGCAGGTTCTGTAATGCCACAAACAGCTTCTACAGCACAGGATGCTGCAAGTGCTTTCTTTTCCTTATTCTTTAGTTTGAAGGATGCTGCAAGATTGGCACCGCCAGCGGCAATGTTGGATACCAGCATGCCTGGCCCTGCAATATGATCAATTCCTGATGTTGCAAGTTCATTGACACCTAGTGGGATCAGTCCGTAATGCATGCCAGTCATGACAAGCAGCGGCGTCAATGCACCGACTACGGTTGGAATCAGCCAGGAAGCAATCCCGTTCAATGCTGTAATCCCCATTGCGAATACCTGGCCTAATTCATTGCCCAAAGGTCCAAGGACTAAGAATGTAATTGGCGCAACAATCATAAATTCGACCATCGGTGCAATGACCATACGGATTTCTTTGAACATATGCTTCGTAATAAATGGTTCCACGTACGACATCAGCCAGATTGCCAGCATGATTGGAATGATCGATGAAGAATAATTTACACTTGGTACGGTGATGCCGAATAGTTTAATTGCTTCTCCGGACTGTTTCGCCGCAGCCATCATGGAAACAAACGTCGGTGAGATCATCATTGCCCCAATGGAAGCACCAAGGTAAGGATTAACCTTGAATTTCTTCGAAGCAGAGAAACCTAAGAGCACCGGCAGAAAATAGAATGGTGCATCGCCAATGAAGTTAAGCATTTGATAAGTCGTGGAAGCTTTTGCCAGCCAGCCTGCTGCAGCTAGAACGGCAAGCAGTGCCTTGATCAGGCCGCCGCCGGCAAGTGCTGGTACGATTGGAAACACAGAACCAGAAATAATATCTAATGCTTTTGTCAGAAAGTTGCCTTTTTTTGTTTCCGCAGCAGGCTCTTCTTCATCTGGCTGAGTTCCGGATGTCTTATCTGCATCTACCAATTTACTGATTTCATCATAGACGAATGTCACATCGTTGCCAATGACAACCTGGAATTGTCCGCCTTTATTAACACATCCAACGACACCTTTGATATTCTTGATGGCAGCCTCATCTGCTTTTGCTTCATCTTTCAGTGTGAAACGGAGTCTTGTTGCACAGTGCCCGACATTAGCAACATTCTCATTGCCGCCAATCTTTGCGAGCACTTCTGTAGCGATTGCTCTGTAATCCATATTCCCTCCTGTACCAGCCGTTGACCGGTGTTGATACCAGAAATATAGAGATTTATAAATTTCTTTGCCAGAATTCCGTAACCGCTTTCAATTCTGTTGCAGGAATTGTCATAAGAATACCGCTTTTCCTGCAACAGTGTTGTTTTATCAGACCTCGTACTGACGATGTCTGCGCATTAGGAATATAGTGAAAATGCTATAATAGAGAAAATGATTCAATAAAGGATGTGATAAATATGATGCTCTATGAGATTCTGGAAAATCACGAAGATTTCACGGAAATTGAACAGTCCATTTCAACGTATGTATTGCATCATCCCAACGAGTTGGAAATAAGCAGTGCCCGAAGCATTGCTAAAAATCTTTTCGTCTCTGCATCTGCGGTCACAAGATTTACGCAGAAACTCGGTTATGAAGGTTACAACGATTTCCGCAGAGCATTTTTGGAAGAAGACAAGTATCTTCATTCACATTTTCAGAACATTGATCCAAATCGTCCTTTCCTCAGCAATGACAGTGACTATCAGATTTCCGGCAAAATCAGCACCCTCTTTGCCGAAACTGTGGCGGACACTCAGTCATTGATCAATTATGAAACGTTAGAGCACTGTGCCTCCATCATGAGCCGCGCCCGCATCATCTATGTCTTCTCTGCCGGCTCTCAGCTTCAGCTTGGACAGATTTTCAGTGAAAAAATGGCCATGATTGGAAAACAAGTCATTACTTCTCCATACATGGATGTTGCCTTCAACCTGGCAGCAAATGCTAAAGCCGATGAGTGTTTTCTGCTCGTCTCCTATTCTGGCGAGACAAGATCTGTTTTAAAGACAGCAAACAAGTTAAAGGCAATGAATCATCCATTCATCTCATTGACCAGTTATGGGCAAAATACATTATCAACATTGAGCACTCACATCCTGTATCTTTCAACTCGTGAACACATGAACAGTGGAATTGGCAATTATGGTTCATACATCTCTGCCATATATTTATTTGATGTGTTATATTCCTGCATCTTTAAAAAGAATTATAAAGAGAACTTAAGCATCAAATATCAAAATGCAAAAGAGTTTCAGGATGAGCGGAGAACAACAAACCCAATTCTAAAAGATGAATGATAATAAAATTAACAGTTAACGAAAAGTCACATTGTTCCGTATCTGTTTGCTAGATGAAGATTGGGCACGTATTGTAGCAGAATGCAACTTCATCGGAGTCTACCATGGCATGATTTAATTTCATGCAAAGAAGTGGGTTCACTTCAGTATTTTGTATGCTGCAGATGATTATATTCATCGAATAGATCAAGGCAGGCATCGCGGTCCATCCTGATCAGATACTTCGACAGTTTATATCGGCCCCCGAAGATCCGATTGAACTTTGCGTCACGGAAGCCGATTTTAGAATTGTCATCGATGGTTGCACCATAGTAGACCTTTCTGATATTTGCCCAGAGGCATGCACATAAGCACATGCTGCATGGCTCTCCCGTTGTATACAGATCGCATCCTTTCAGGTCAAAGGTACTTAAATGACTGCAGGCATCCCGGATAGCTGAGATTTCGCCATGGCAGGTAGGATCATTGTTCTTTACGACTCTGTTGTGTCCCTTTCCGACAACTTTTCCATTTTTGACAATGACTGCGCCAAAAGGACCGCCGTCACCAGCGTGGATTCCCTCTTCCGCTTCCTTGATTGCCTGAGCCATGAATTCATTCATACATGCGCCTTCCTTTCACGATGGATCATACATATGATGATTGTGGAATATCATTTCATCCGTGCAGCAAATTCTATTTCAATTATAGGAGGATCTTCTGCTCATAGAGGCATTTTTCAGCGAAATAATTGGCAATACTCATCATCCCATGTCTGAATACTGTCTTCCAGCTCCATCAGATAGTCTGCGACTGTCTGCCCATGGTAGTCTGGTATCAGGCTTTTCCGTTCAATTTCAATCATATCTTCCGGCAGAAGTCTGAGGCACTCCTGGGTCACATCACTGCATCCGCCGTATTTCAGCTGCAGATAGATGATCTGATCTGCGTATCTCTGGATACATACACATTCAGTTCCAATGCTTTGCATTCTCTTCTGCCTTTTCATCATCATAGAGCTTTGGTCTTCCAAATGCATTGACCAGCATACATCCATATTTCAGGTATGTTCCTCCATAATATTCTATGTAATCATCAACTGCATCCTGCAGCTGTTTCTGCGTGATTGGCGGTTTATCCACCAGTTTCTGTGCATGGACTGCTGTATCACCGTCAATGAGATAGATCTTAGCAAAACCTTCCGCCAGCCTGCTCTCATCACATGCCCATGAGATCGGCCGGCTGTTTAGAGCCGCAAATATGTGCCTTTCCAGATGAAGCTTGTTGAGTTCTTCTGTCCGTTTGCGATACACTTCATTCATTTCCTTTTTTCTCCTGTTTTCTACCATGCGGAGAAGCGGGCAAAATAAAAACTCCCATCACCACTGATGGAAGTTGAATATCCGGATTCTTCTTTTCCATCAGTCAAGCTTTAGCACCTTGCATATATGCAGGTTGCTGTGCGGTCATTGAGCTTGTCTCTCGCGCATCTCTTTATGGTGATTTCATAGTAGCCGATTCGCTTGGCGGTGTCAAATCCGTTCAGCTGAATGGAATATTCTTCTTTCTTACGATAAACTTCATATATACGGAGGTCATGATCATGACAGAGAGAAGAGTAGCAGTTGTTACTGGTGCTGCCCATGGAATCGGAAAGACAGTCAGTGAAGAATTTGAAAAGAATGGTGCTGCAGTATGCACCATCGACATTATTCCTGGATGCTGGTTTACCGGGGATCTCAGCAAAGAAAAAGACCTCACAGCATTTGCCGATAAAGTGATTGCCGAGTATGGACACGTAGACTATCTGATCAACAATGCCCTTCCTTTGATGAAAGGAATCGATGCATGTACCTATGATGAATTCGAATATGCTCTGCGGGTCGGTGTAACAGCACCGTTCTACCTCACAAAATTATTTCAGCCGTACTTCTCAGCAGATGCCAGCATCGTGAATATTTCTTCTTCCCGTGACCGAATGAGCCAGCCGCAGACAGAAAGCTATACCGCCGCAAAAGGCGGCATCTCTGCCCTGACACATGCCTTAGCAGTGAGTTTAGCAGGAAAGGTACGAGTGAATTCCATCTCTCCTGGATGGATTGAAACAAATGGAAAAGAATACAGCGGGCCTGATGCACTGCAGCAGCCTGTCGGCCGGGTCGGTACAGCCATGGATATCGCTAATATGGTAATGTTCCTGTGCTCTGATCAAGCAGGCTTTATTACTGGCGAGAACATATGCATTGACGGTGGCATGACAAAGCAGATGATCTATCACGGTGACAACGGCTGGACATTTGATCCAAATAGATAAGAAAAAATCCTTGATCAGCAGTCACTGCCGGTGAAGGATTTTATATGAGCTTTTGGTTGATCGCCTCGTTGATTGCAGCACCTTTGCTGCTGACGCCAAGCTTCTTATATGTGTCCTGATTATAGTATTTCACACCGGCTTTTGAAAGCCCGATGCTGTCCGCAATCTGACTGACATTCATTCCTTCCGCCTGCATGCGCAGTATTTTTACAGCAGTATCACTCAACGATACATTGCCTGCTTTCTTTTCCTTTAGATAGCTTGGATAGAGATTTGCCATCTGCTCGCATTCATGCATGACCTGTCTTTTGAATGATTCATTCTGCCAGGTCAGTTCCTGTCCTTTGAGCAGTTCCCATAGAGCTGCTCCTTCCCGGCTGAGAATTCTAACAAAATGATATTCCTCAGCTTTGCTGACAGCCTGCTGCAAATATTCTTTCCATTTTGGATTGTCGATGCGGCTGTATGCAATTGCCAGCAGGATCTGGATTTCCATCAGCAGGTAGGTCCGATTTCTCTTTTCTGCATACACCGTCATTCGTTCCAGCAGCAGAATTGCCTTATCCTTTTTTCCCATCGCAAGATAGACTCTTGCTTTGGTAATATATCGGAATCTTTCCAATGTGCAGAATTCTTTATCTTCATCCGGCATCTGTTTCATCAGTTCAGCAATTTCATTGGTATGGCTGATATACAGAAGGATTCTGATCTTTAATGCATCAATTCCTCTGAGAAGCTGTATTGAAGAACTGTCGCAGCCTGCACGGAAGCTTTCAACACTTTCAAGAGCATCCTTGATATGGTTGTTTATGATTGACAGCTGGGACAGAATGCCAACCGCAACGAAGACCTGCTCTTTTTTTCCGCCGCTTTCAGCCTGCATTCTGCCTTTTCCAGCCAGAACTGCAGCTTCATAGTTGTCCATTCCTTTTTCGGCATAGCTTTCAGCCAGGGCAAGGTCGACCAGTCCTTTCCCGAATTTTCCCAGAAGGAGTTCTACGGGCTTGCCGATGGCAGCAGCCATTGCACGGTCGTTTTTGCTCCAGTCACAGAAATCCTTGCCGCCGTTCATAATTGACGGCTGATTGTTCGTCAATGATATTTCCGGGAAGCAGGTCCCTTTCTGGGCAATTCGCGTCCAGGCACTCATCAGAACGTCTTTCATGTGGACTGTTCCCCGCTGCGGCAGGGCAACATCAAGATAAAACAACAGAGCCTGTGCTTCTCTTTTTGAACTGCCGGTCTGCGTCTTTACATACATCGCCAATGCCTGATACCAGCGTTCACTTTCCTCATCATTCATCATGATGGACTGCAGCATGCTCATGCCTGACATCAGTTCAGAGCTATGCAGAATAATGTCTTCCGGCAGGGCAAGATAATAATTCTTCAGCTCCCAGTAATAACCTGTGCCAGGGTGCTTCCTGGCATTTTCAATCAGAAGACGGGAAATACTCTCTTTCTGATGACATTTCTGATACATTTCAAGTGCTTCCTGCAGTTTCCCCTGCATCTCATAGCAGGTACCGGCACTGGCATATAAACTGTCGATGTGGTTCTTGGAAGACTTGTTCAAAAGCCGTCTGCGCAGAGAGATGATCATCGCCGGCCGCATCGCATATACAGTGTGGTCAAAGCCGCTCAGCTCAATGAGGAAGTTGCCGGTCTCTTCAGCTTCACGGATCATCCTGCCGGCATCATTCTTCTTGGTAATCATCTGAGCCATCTGCAGATCGAACTGGTCTACAATTGAAATATCCGCAAGAAATTCCTGCATCTCCATATTCCATTGATCGTACACGTGGGATTCCAGATAGTCCCAGCAGTCTTTTCTTGTTGCCTCTATCGTTTCTGTTTCTGTTTTTAGGCGTTCTGTGCTGTTCATCTCTTTAGGAAGCTGGCTCAGACGCATAGCCATGATGCGAAAGAATAACGGCATGCCGCCGCCGTATTCATGCAGTTTCTTTAAAGACTCATGCATGAGCGAGAGGTTCCACTGATTCAGATATACCGCTTCTTCTTTTTCAGAAAATGCTAAATCTTCTTCCCTGATCATGACAAACAGATGCTGAATATACAATGGCTTGAGCCAGGCTGGAACAGGTGCCCGTGAAATCAGGACCAGCCACACTTTTGGATCATCCATCAGTTCTTCCAGCAGTTTATAAACAATCTCACGTTCTTCCGATGTCTGCAGAAGATGAAGATCATCGATGATGATTACTCTTTCTTTCTGATCATTGCTGCCAGAAAGCTCCTGCTGTGAAAAATCGATTTCGGCAGCGGAATAGTACTCGTACTTTCGGCGTGATAGATAATCAGCCGCGAAAGAAGTTTTGCCAAAGCCAGTCGTGCCGTAGATATACGCTGCCTGATGAATATTCTGTGCTGATTTCATGAGATCATTGGCCTTTTTAGGGCGGAGGTATTTTTCATCTACTGCTGGTCTGCGATCAGACATAAAATTCATTTCCTTCTTTCTGACATCTGCATTCTCATTGTACTGAAAACAATCATGAAACGTAAATACAGAAATGCAGACTGCAGAAAAGATCCCACAAGAGTTATTCTCTTATAAGATCTAATCTGAACCCCATTGAGCTGCTCTTAATGAATTGAGCCTATAAAAGAACTCTGCACGCCGCAGCTAAGAAAAGAATATACGTCAGTACTCTTTTTTGACTTTGCGTGAATCGTTTCTTCTATCTGCTCAAGTTCATCATTATTTTATGTAGGAATCTGTCTGAGGTAAACTAGCCGAACGGTTAGAGTTCCATCATTTGAGTCTGCGGCACTGTTCCATGCCTGCAATGCAGATAAAAACCTCTGCCGCAGTCAGCAGCAGAGGTCAGTTTGATTACTTGTTATTCCATTTCCAGTTGGCAACTTCCGGCAGATCCTGTCCATATTCATGGATATACTGCTTGTGTTCTACAAGCTTGTCTTCCATCTTCTGGAACAGATGTGCTGTCTTGTCGCCATACTTCTCCTGCGGCAGTCTCATCAAGACATCTTCAACTAAGTGGAAGCGGTCGATATCATTCTGTACTCTCATATCAAATGGAGTTGTGATTGTACCTTCTTCTTTATAGCCGCGGACATGGAGATTCCGGTTGTGTCTTCTGTATGTCAGCTCATGGATCAATGTTGGATAGCCATGGAAAGCAAAGATGATCGGCTTGTCTTTTGTAAACAGCATGTCATACTCTGCATCTGTCAGGCCATGCGGATGCTCCTGTGCCGGCTGCAGCTTGAACAGGTCAACTACATTGATGACTCTGACCTTCAGATCAGGCATTTCTTCATGCAGGATCGATACTGCGGCAAATGTCTCCAGTGTTGGTGTATCGCCAGCACATGCCATGACGACATCCGGTTCACTTCCCTGGTCATTGCTTGCCCAGTCTATGATCTTGAGTCCCTGTGTGCAGAGGCTGACTGCTTCATCCATGGAGAACCATTGCGGACGCGGATGCTTGGAGGCAACGACGACGTTGACATAGTTCTTGGAACGCAGGCAGTGATCCATTGTGCTCAATAAGCAGTTGGTATCAGCAGGCAGATAGATGCGGACAACATCTGCCTTCTTATTTGCCAGATGATCCATGAATCCTGGATCCTGATGCGTAAAGCCATTGTGGTCCTGCTGCCAGATATGGGATGTCAGAATGAAGTTCAGTGAGGCAATTTCCTCACGCCATGGCAGCTGATTGCATACCTTCAGCCACTTTGCGTGCTGTGCAGCCATGGAGTCAACGACTCTGACGAATGCTTCATAGGAATCGAAGAAGCCGTGTCTGCCAGTCAGCAGATAGCCTTCCAGCCAACCCTCACACATATGTTCACTCAGCATGCCGTCCATGATGCGGCCAATGCGGTCCAGATGTTCATCTGTATCAAGCATTTCTGCTTCCCAAGGACGGTTCTCCGCTTCAAAAGCATGGTTCAGACGGTTGGACATACCTTCATCCGGAGAGAAGATACGGAAGTTATGTGCCTTCTCATTTGCCGCGAAGATATCACGGACAAACTTACCGAATTCCATCATATCCTGTGCCTCTGTCTGACCTGGTTCCTTGACTTCGACCGCATATTTGCGGAAATCAGGCATGATCAGATCCTTCAGCAGTCTGCCGCCGTTGGCATGAGGATTCATGCCCAGGCGTCTGTCACCCTGCGGGGCAATCTCAGCAATGTCCTTCTTCAGTTTTCCTTCTTCATCAAACAGTTCATCCGGCTTATAGCTCTTGAGCCAGTTCTCCAGCAAGTGCAGATGCTCATCATCCGTGATTTCAATCGGGACCTGATGGGCATGGAAGGAACCTTCAATATGGACACCGTCAACCAATTTCGGAGCAGTCCATCCCTTTGGTGTCCTTAAGACAATCATCGGCCACATCGGTCTGGTGGAATCGTTGTTCTCTCTGGCGTTTTTCTGGATTGCCTTGATCTCTTCAATGACAGTATCCATTGTCTCTGTCATCTTCTTGAACATGACAGCTGGATCATCACCTTCCACAAAGTAAGGCTTCCAGCCATATCCTTTCAGCAGGTCTTCCAGTTCTTCATGGGAGATGCGGGAAAGAATGGTCGGATTGGAGATCTTATATCCATTCAAATGCAGGACTGGCAGCACTGCTCCATCTGTAATTGGATTCAGGAACTTATTGCTGTGCCATGATGTTGCCAGTGGGCCTGTTTCACTTTCACCATCACCAACGATGACGGTTGCAATCAGATCCGGGTTGTCAAAGACAGCACCGAAGCCATGGGCAATGGAATAGCCGAGCTCGCCGCCTTCATTGATGGAACCTGGTGTCTCTGGAGCACAATGAGAAGGAACGCCTCCTGGGAAGGAGAACTGCTTGAACAGCTTCTGCAGACCTTTCTCATCCTGGGTGATATTCGGATAAATTTCTGAATAGGATCCATCCAGATAGTCATTGGCAATAAAGAAGTTTCCGCCATGTCCCGGGCCGGACAAAAGAATCATATCCAGATTGTACTTCTTGATGACACGGTTGCAGTTGACGGTCACAAAGTTCTGACCAGGAACAGTTCCCCAGTGTCCGACAATCTTCTTTTTTACATCATTCATTTCCAATGGACGACGCAGCAGCGGATTGTCAAGAAGATACAGCTGACATGCGGAAAGATAGTTAGCCGCACGCCACCATGCATTCATCTCATCAAGATAATTCTGCTCATTATAAATACTTGTCATACAATACACCTCCATGCGATTGTATCCAGTTCTCTGTCCAAAAAATAGCATGTTTCAGCCGTCAGTTCTATGGCATATTCTCTTCATCGATATGACATATTCACGTTTGATTATGCGGCATTCCTGGATCATTGAAGCTGACGAATTCATTATAGCAAAAAATGGAAAGAAGGCTCGGCAGATGCCTGCACCATTCTTCCCTGCAGGGCAGCCTGCTTATTTCTTGTTTACTGCATTCAGAATGATCTGATACATCTTATCTGGATCAATTGGTTTTGGAATGAATGCATTCATGCCTGTATCCAGGCACTTTTTGATATCTTCCTGATAGGCATTGGCAGTCATGGCGATGATGGGAACGGTCCCGGCATCTTCACGCTCCAGCTCTCGGATCTTCCCAGCCGCCGTCAAACCGTCCATTTCCGGCATTCTGATATCCATCAGCACTGCCGCATATGTTCCAGGACTGCTCTGTGCAAACTTCTCAAGTCCTATTCTGCCGTTGACCGCAATATCCACGGATGCTCCCTTCAGCTGCAGCAGCTGGCTGGCAATCTGTGCGTTCAGCTCATTGTCTTCACACAGCAGCAGGCGCATACCGTCCATTCGCAGCGGATCAGGATGTGCTGCAGCCTTCTTCAATTCATCCAGGGCTGCCCGATCCTTCATATCCGCAGGGTAAGTAACGGTGATGCTGGTGCCTTTCCCCTGTTCACTGACAGCCTTGATTGTTCCGCCCATCAGCTTGACCAGATTCTTCACAATTGCGAGTCCCAGGCCAGATCCGCTGCGGTAGTCAGCAGTAGGATACTCTCTGGTGAATGGTTCATACATATGCTCCAGGAATTCCCTGCTCATGCCGATGCCGGTATCCGTGATGATCTGTTCAATCTCCGCCCTGCCTGGTGAAGTCTGCCGTTCATGGATTGTCAGTGATACTGTTCCACCGGCTGGCGTAAACTTGACTGCATTGGAAAGAAGATTGAAGGTGACCTGATTGCTGCGGGCAATATCTAAAACAGGCACTTCATCTGCAGAAACATTCTCATGCAGTTCAAAGCGGATATTTTTCTGCTGGCACAATGGTTCAATCACTGATTTGATGTATAGATTGAATTCAGATATTGGATATGGTTCCAGATGAAGCTCAATCTTTCCGCTTTCAGCCTTGGAAACATCAAGAATGTCATTGATCAAAGACAGCAGGAATTTCGATGAGATGTCGATCCGGTTCAGATATTCCGTCACCTTCGGATCATCAGTCTCTTTCATTGCCAGATAATTCATGCCGATAATACCGTTCAGCGGTGTACGGATATCATGGCTCATTCTGGCCAGAAAGTCTGTCTTTGCCATGCTTGCAAGGTTGGCCTTGACCGCCGCTTCCTGCAGTTTCTCACGCACCGCAAAGTCATGTTCCTTTTCGGTCTGAATGTTCTGAATGACATAGATGACATGGAACATATCCTTCTCATCTTCTGCCACTTTGATGAATGTTCCGCGGCACCAGCCTGTATTCTTCGCGATAAACTCATAGGAAATGCTTTCGCTGTCTTCCATTCGCTTCGGCAGTGTTGTCAGATCAGTAAATGCCTGATAATAGCTGAGGAATTCATGTTCAATAAAAACACTGCTCAGTTTCTCACTCAGCTTCACAGCACTTGTTTCGTTTTCTGAATAGACATGAAGATTCTGTGTCGCATCCAGTTCAATAAAGCTGTCTTCTTCAATATTGATGAAATAGCAGCAGAAATAGATCTTCGCTAAGGATGCAATGATATGTGCACGCTCCAGCAGTGAAGATGCGTTCATGTGTTCTCTATAACTGCTTCTGACAAACATATTGATGACATTGCCCAGAAGTTCAGCGGATGCCCTGATTGCTGACTCAGAGCGCACATTGACTTTCCGCAGGGCACTGATGTATGTTTCTTCATCGATATTCAGTTCATCTGCCAGTCGTCTGAATTTCTCTTCATCCGGCCTTAAAGGAAGCACCTGTCCGCCGACAATGCTGCCAAGATACGTTCCATCGTCCAGTGTGATTGGTGTCGCAAAATCAACGAGTCCGGCATGGCAGAGATAAATGCCTCTGCCTGTCTTATCGCATTCAATGCAGCGCTTCAAGCCTTCTGCACTCTTTCTTGTCAGTCTTTCACAGAAATCAGTGAAATTGTAATAGCCGCTGATATACTCGCCTTTATTATCTACAGCGACCGTTGCCAGGCCGGTGCTTTCCGCCCAGTCCTTCATCATCTGGTCGAACTTAGCCATATCACAGAAATCAGTCAGACTGATATTGCTCGGTACAGCATCGTACAAGAATCGATTTGCTTTCCCGTATTGATCTCCCATGATTCCCCCTATATTATCAGACCTCCCACAGTCTGTTCCAATCCTTGATGCTCATTCTTACTATCAGTTTATACCAAAAACGCATGAGTAGTTTGGGTAACTTATCGACGTACTGGAAGGATTTCCTGTATAATCTTTGATATATGAGAGGAATGACCAAAAAGTACAATCCAAATGGCTTCACACTTGCCGAACTGCTGATTGTCATAGCCATCATAGGCATCATGGCAGCCATCAGCATTCCTATTTTCAGCGCACAGATGGAGAAAGCAAGAGACACCACGGATATCGCCAACCTTCGTTCTGCCAAGGCAGAAGCTGTTGCCGTTCTGACAGAAGGAAAACTGGAAGACGGCACTGTGCTCAAGGAAGGAACAGACTATTGGTACAACATGGAGACTGGCAGATTCCAGGTCAAGCAGCTGAAGGCAGGCTATGGCCAAGGCAGAAGTGGAGGCAGCTACTACAATCCAAGCAACAATGATTATGGATACAGTTCTGACACAGATTACAGGAACGGGGCTATCCAGATGAACTATACACTTGACAAAGATGGCAGAAAGAGTGTCCATATCTGCTTTAAGCAGTATAACGTTGCCTGGGGAAGTCTGGGAGCACCGGACGATTGGTCCAAGGCAAAACCATTTCTTATATAAGAGACAGCTCAGCTGTCTTTTTTGAGCATTGTAATAGACGGGAAGTTCTTCCTTCTGTACATTTGAACAGGAATATAAGGAGAATTTATGACAGCTTTTCAGAAGACTTACCGCAGAATCACTCTGTTGCAGACTTACAGTATTTACTGGCGTGCCCTGCGGGCAATCCCAAGCATGAAGAATTACCGCCGCAGTGAAATCATCTCACAGCAGTTCTCTGAACGGCTGATGCTGGCAGTCACAGAAGTCAATGGATGTGCCGTCTGTTCCTACGCCCATGCAAAAATGGCACTTGAGGCTGGCTTAACAGAGAAAGAAATCAATGCCATGCTATCAGGCATGAATGAAGATGTGCCTGCTGAAGAAAGACCGGCAGTCCTGTTTGCACAGCACTATGCAGAAACAAAAGGAAGACCATCACAGCTTTCATTGGACAAGATGGAAAAGCTCTATGGAAAACAGAAGACAGATGCAGTCCTGTGCGCAATCCAGGTGATCATGCTGGGGAATACCTTCGGCATTCCGCTGGGTGCCCTGGCGGGACGCCTCAGACATACGAAGCACAAGAATGGTCCTGCAACAAATCTTGGTTATGAGATCATGATGCTTCTTGCTTTGATTGTCTTCCTGCCTTTCTGTGCAGTAACTGCACTGCTGGCAGCAGTGCTCCATGCCCCGCGTACAGCAGTCCAATCAAAAAAGGCTTAGAGAATAGGTTCTCCAAGCCTTTTTATCTGCCGATATGATATTTCTCTTTTTCCACATACAGTGCTTTATCCGCCTCTTCTACCAAGGCAGAGCGCTGATATCCCTGCTGTTGACATGCATACCCAATTGACATCGACACAGACACATCTTGATACTGACGGTCGATCCTTTTTACATTTTCTTTGATTGTACGGATCATGCCTTTCATTTCATCTTCCGTCGTATTCTTCAGCAGAACAACAAACTCATCACCGCCAAAGCGTGCCGCAAACTTATCACTGCAGTTTTCTGTACATCCAAGCAGGACCTGGGCGATTGCCATGATAATATGATCCCCCATGATATGACCGAAACGGTCATTGATTTCTTTGAAATCATCGACGTCACACATCAGAATGCCCATCTGAGCATCCGATGGCGCAAGGATCATGCTGCTTAGATAATTCTGAAAATACTGTTTATTGTACAGACCTGTCATGCCGTCCTTAGTGACTGCGTTGTTGTACTTAGAAATTTTATCAATGAATTCATTGTATCCATCAGAATTGAGCAGCAGGTCATCTTCCAGTCTGATCAGCATTTCCAAAGAAGCTGACTCACCGTCGACCTTGAGCGGCGTTGCAACAACATAGTAGACATCATTTCCGATGAAATCGAATTTGACCATCCTCTTGCTGTCTGCTACGGCATGCCTCGATATGCAGTTGCTGCATGGAGTGTTTCTGCCCCACAGCGAATAGCACTGCACTGTCCCATGATCAATATCTGAAAAATGCTCCACCGAAACAACACGGACAAAGTCATAAAAAGGCTTGAGTGTATCAACAAGTGTATGGATTTCGCTGTTTGTAAATTCCTGCATTCTTCTTTTCTCCCGTATCAGATCAAATGGCGGTGTTGTCTCTCAATGATTTCTTATGCTAAATATAGTATTAGGATTTGTTCCTATTAACACCCATAAAGAGAATACCAAGTTCACTAGAGATAGACAACTAACAATCAAAATAATCAGTAGTAATATTGCATAATATTGCAGCGTCATGATATTGCTGAGCATCTGCCTTGACGAAATATTGCTGCTGTCATACCTTGAAAATGTAAATTGTTATTTTGAATCAGTGAATATGAGGAGTGGATGTTTCCGCTCCTTTCTGGTCATGAATACAGGAGGTATGAATATGACAGAGAAGATATTAGATATCGGTGTTGTCGGAATGGCAGTCATGGGCAGAAGCCTGGCCTTGAATATGGCTGATCATGGATTTGAAGTCGGCGGATACAACCGCAGCTACGACATCACAGCAGAAGTTCTTCGTACACATCCGCATCCGCGTATGCATGGCTATGAGAAGCTGGAAGACATGGTTGCTGCAATGAAGCTGCCAAGAAAAGTATTCCTGATGATCCAGGCAGGAAGACCGGTCGATATGGTCATTGACCAGCTGATTCCAATGCTGGAGCCAGGTGACATCATCATGGACGGCGGCAATTCCTTCTATGAAGATACCAACCGCCGTGAAGCTAAGCTCAAGGAAAAAGGAATTCTCTACTTCGGTGTCGGTGTATCCGGAGGTGAAGAAGGTGCCCGCCGCGGCCCATCTATCATGCCGGGCGGAGACTCTGCAGCATACAAGGAAATACAGCCAATCCTAGAAGCAATCTCTGCCAAGGCAGAGGGTGAGCCATGCTGCACATACATTGGTCCGCAGGGTGCAGGACACTACGTCAAAATGGTCCATAACGGCATTGAATATGCGGATATGGAGCTGATTGCTGAGGCATATCTGCTGCTGAAGGAAATTGGCGGCTATACCAACAAGGAATTGGCTGATCTGTTTGCCGCCTGGAATGAAGGCGAATTAAGAAGCTATCTGATTGGCATCACCTCAGAAATATTCAAGGAAAACGATGATCTGACAGATGGTGATCTCATTGATGCCATTCTGAACAGTGCCTCACAGAAAGGCACCGGCCGATGGGCTGCCATTGAATCCCTGAAACAAGGTGTTGATATTTCCATGATCACTGCTGCAGGCAATGCCAGAGTCATGTCCAATGACTTGGAACGCCGCCGCAGAGCATATTCTCTGATTCAAACGGTTCCTGTCGTCAAAGCTGCTGATAAGGAAGCCTTTGCTGAGACAATCCGCAGAGCTCTGTATATGGGCAAGATCATTGCATATGCACAAGGATTCTCCTTGCTGCAGAACGCTTCCGACACATTCCAATGGAATCTCGACTTGGCGAAGATTGCATCGATCTGGCGTGCAGGCTGCATCATTCAGGCAGAATTTTTGAACGACATTACCGCCGCTTATGTACGCAGTCCAAAGCTGACGAATCTGATCTTTGATTCCTTCTTCCTGGACCGTGTCAATTTATATCAGCAGGATCTCCGTTCCGCCGCAGCACAGGGCATCACCAGCGGCATCGCAGTACCGGCAATGGTCAATGCGGCTGCTTATCTGGATGAGTTCAGAGCTGAAGCAAACGGTGCCAACCTGATCCAGGCACAGAGAGATTATTTTGGTGCCCATACCTATCAGCGGAATGACCGCGAGGGAACATTCCACCATCAATGGAAGGAATCAATATGAACATTACGATATTCGGCGGTACAGGTGACCTGACATTCCGCAAGCTGCTGCCAGCGCTTTATATGATGGACTGCCGTTCTTTACTGAGTGAAGACAGTCAGATTGTGATCATCGGCCGCAGAGATTATGAAAACGAAACCTATTGGAATGAAGCAAAGGGATGGATTGAAAAGTTCTCCCGGATGAAGTGCGAAGAAGAAACATTCCGTCACTTCGCCCAGCGCATCCAGTACTTCAAGATGGATTTCACTGACCCTGCAGCCTATCCTTCTCTTTCCGGCTTCTATCAGGCACATCAAATACATGATCATATCTTCTACTATGCTGTTGCTCCGCGCTTCTTTGCGCCGATTACAGAAGGTCTCAAGACCATTCCAGGGACACAGAGCGGCAAGGTCATCCTGGAGAAGCCATTTGGAGAGACATTGGCTTCTGCCAAGGAGCTGAATGAAGAAATGGTATCCTACTTCGGCAGAGACCGCATCTACCGCATTGATCACTATCTCGGCAAGGAAATGGTCCGCAATCTGCAGACGATCCGTTTCTACAATCAGGTCTTTGCGAATGTTTGGGACCACAATTCCATTGCATCAGTCCAGATCTCTGCATTGGAGGATGTCGGGGTTGAAACAAGAGGCGGCTATTATGATACAAGCGGTGCGCTCAAGGACATGGTGCAGAATCATCTGTTCCAGATCCTGACTGTCCTGGCCATGGAAAAGCCTGACAGCTTTACTGCAGATGACATTCATAAAGCACAGCAGCAGGTATTGGAAGAACTGCGTCCAATCACAGCGGACAGCTTAAGGGACTCTCTGATCCTAGGTCAATATGAAGGATATCAGCAGGAACCAAAAGTCGATCCAGCTTCAAAGACAGAGACATTTGCCTGCCTGCAGATCCATGTGGACAACGAACGCTGGAAAGGAACCCCGTTCTATATCCGCACCGGCAAAAAGACCGGCGTCAGGGAAACTGAGATTGCCATTGTCTTCCGCAGACCATCTGAAGATGCAGAACCAAATGTACTTCTGATCAAAGTACAGCCGACGGAAGGCATCGTCTTCAAGTTCTCCATCAAGCAGCCTGGTGAAACGGACGCCATTATTCCAGTTAAAATGGACTTCTGCCAGAGCTGCAACATTGAATATCACCGCAATACCCCAGAAGCTTATGAACGACTTCTGACTGCCTGCATGAACTCTGACCAAGCATGGTTCTCACAATGGGATCAGATTGAATCCAGCTGGCGCTTCATTGATTCACTGAAGTTGCTGGCAATGCAGGAAGATCTGCCTGTTCTGTCCTATGCGCAAGGCACTCCTGGTCCAAAACAGGCACAGAATATTACTGACTGGGCAGACAGCAGCCTCAACAACGCATAATGTATTATCAGCCGGAAGAACGTTCTTCCGGTTTTTGTATGCAAAAAGCAGACTTCCGTTAAGAAGCCTGCCCAGTTTTTATGACAGCAGTTTCAGCAGACACTCCCGCAGGTCCTTTTCATTGATTGGCTTGCTGACATGTCCATTCATTCCAGCTTCAGAAGACTTTCTGATATCCTCCTCAAAAGCATTGGCAGTGATGGCGATGATTGGCACCGTCTCGGCATCCTTCCGCGGCAGACTGCGGATCAATGAAGTAGCTTCATATCCACTCATATGCGGCATCATGACATCCATCAGCACAGCATCATAGTATCCTGGCCTGGAGGCTGAGAACATGTCGTATGCCTCCTGTCCGCCGGAAGCCATTTCTGTTTCAGCACCCGCCTTCTCTACCATCATCTGTACAATGAATCGATTGATCTCAACATCATCAACAATCAGCAGGCGCTTCCCGCTCAATGTCTTTATCGTACTGTCACTATTCTGTGTGCTTTCCGTGATTCGGATGAGCTCCTCCAGCAGCAGGCAGATACCCAGCGGTTTTTCCAAAACACTGTTGGCTCCTGCATTGATTGCAGCTGTATCAGATGCTGACTCGTCATTCTGTTCCGCAATAAATAAGAGCGGCTGTGATTCTTCCGCAGCCCGCATTGCCTGGACTGCTTCCAATCCATTCTCTGCAAGATCAACAACAGCAACACAGTAATGATGCTCTGTTTCCAGTCTGACTGCCTCCGCAAGATCATTGACATGCGTACATTCAACACCGATTTTCATAAATGTACGGCAGTAGCAACTTTCCTCTGCGGATGCATCTTCCAGCACCAGCACCTGCCTGCCGCGCAGAATCTGGAATTCTTCCAGCGCCTCTTCTTCACTCTGCAGTTCCATTGGTACGGTTACCGTGAATACGGAACCTTTTCCCAGGTCACTTTCCACTTCTACTTTTCCGTCCATGGCATCGACAACACTCTTGACGATGGAAAGGCCAAGCCCAGTTCCCTCCACTTCATTTACCGTTGAGCTCACTTCACGGGTAAAGGCATCAAAGATACGGTTCATGTGTTCCTTTTCAATACCGATGCCATTGTCTTTTACAATGAACTGAAAGAATGACCGTGTGCTGCTGTCAGGCAGTTCATTGACTGTAAAGTCAATTGTCCCTCCCAACGGCGTGTATTTATATGCATTATTTACAATATTCAACAGCACCTGCCGGCATCTGACTTGATCGCCATAGACAAATTCATGTTTTGTATTTTCAACGTGAAGATAAATTTTCTGACATTTTGCCGTGCACATCGGGGTCATGATTGCATAGATATCCTTGATTACATCAGGCAGTGCAAAAGGCTGATGTGAAAGCACCATTTTACCGCTTTCAATCCTGGAAAGATCCAGTACATCATTGATCAGGCTGAGCAGCTGCTGGGAAGAAGACTTTACAATCTTCAGATCATTTTCTGTCTTCTTGAGTTCTCCTTTGTCCAGATCCTGTGATGCCATGTTTGTCATGCCGATAATCGCATTCATCGGCGTACGGATATCATGGCTCATATTTGCCAGGAACTCACTCTTGGCAGCATTTGCCTTTTCAGCCGTCTCCGCAGCTTTGATCAGAATGACCTCATTTCTCTTTTCAAGACGGTTGTATAGATACAAAGTTCCGCCCATTGCCAGCACCATCAATATGACGATAGCAAATGCTGTAGTTGTATTTCCGGCAGCGATATCGGTCATGTTGACAGTTACATTGCCATAATGCTGCATCAGCGTTTCACTGAATCCGCGCACATCGCCGTCCAGTTCGCTCTTCTTTGCGAAGTACTCAGCGCTCATGATGTACTCATATCCGAGCCTGTACTGCTCTGCACTGGACAGATTCTTTTCTTCATCTGTCAAGGCGACGATGTATTTTCCATCTGGATACTGTTCTTCAGTAATACCCATGCTGCGCGAAACAAGTTCCATTGCCCAAATTTCACGGTTGGCAAGGTTATCTGATTTGATTTTTGCATCCTGCATGCGGCTGATATCACGTGTTGAAAGACCAAGCCTGTATAATGCCTGCAGTGCAGTATCTCTGTTCCTGACCGTTCTCAACTCTTTAAAATAATTTTTAAAATATGATGTATCTTTCGTTTCACAGTAATTCTTTGCATTTGAAGATAACGTATTCGATCCAGTTTCAAACTGTTCGACCATATCAAAGGCATTCTGCCTGGTCGATTCAAATTCTTTGATGACTGACGTTATGTTATGAAAGCTGAACAGCATGACAGTCATCAGACAGATTGAAACAGCCATGATTGCCAGAATCAAATATGGGAAGGAAGCCAGAAGCTGCTTCCGATGTCGTCTGAACCAGTTCATTGTACCGCCTCCACTTTGAAATACTGTTCTGCTTCAGGCAGTCTGCCCGTCTGCAGTCTGGCAGTAAAACAGCTCAGAAGTGTATCATCTATGCCCGTGAATGAAACTGCGTTTTCATCCCGCAGACTGGTCAGTGCATTCATGATGATCTGTGAGATCACGACATGATATGTCCTGTCCTGATCCAATGCCGTACCATTCAGATTGATCAAGGTATTCTCAGTTCCATCAATGGACAGGTCTGCTTTGATGCCGGATAATGCAGGATAATCTACCATCGGCTCCTGACTGTTGTATCCATATGTTGTCGTTGCCGTCATGACTGCATCAAAGACATTCTGCATCTGTGCTTCACTCAGCTCGGCAGAATAGAGTTTTTCATCAACCACTGCAGCATTCAAATCACTGGCAGTGTAATCTCCTTTGTAGATTGGAGCTGCCGCATCTTTTGCCTCAATAATCACTGCATCTGCATCGGTCTGCATCTTGACTGTCTGGGCAATCACGGATGCGGATGAACGTTCCAGAGGATAGTCTTCTCCCAGCTGATTGCCGGCATGAAGACTGCTGGTGCCGATGACAGTCGAGTCCTGCGGAGCACTCAGATAATGATTGATCACTGTCATGAACTCAGTATTATCCGCGTTGTCCTTGATAATGCTGCTGACTGCGGCAACAGATGCTGAGAACATATTCCGGTTCAAAAAGCGCACGATGCATTTTTTATCATGGATCAGATCCGCGACTGGTTGATACAGACTGTTAATCGGCAGATCAATATCTTTGTTGTATGAGAACAAAGCATCTGTACCTTCTGCTAAGATCTTCTGAGCATCCTCACTGTACATGACGTTCAGAATCTGATGAACGATATCCTGCTTTTCACTGTCATCCGCCACTTTTTTCGAAACCGCCGTGTTGAACACAGGATAAGTGTAGAGCGTCTGATCTTCTTTCGTATCTCCTAAGCAAGGAAGTATCGTGTATTTTGTATTCCTCTTGCCGGTGTATGCGACATCAGACGGAGCAGTGATCATCGCGGCTTCATTTGTATCAAATTCGCTGAACATACTGACTTCTTGTAAAGTCAGATCAGATTCACTCAGAACACCTTTATTCCTAAAAGTCCTTAACATTTCTGCCAAGTATACAGCACCGTTCTCACTCAGAACTGATGTACTGTTGTTATGGAAGGAATCAAGCCACTGTTCTCCTTCTGCAGAAGAGAAATACACGTTGCCAAGTCCTTCCAGCACAAAGGTACTGCGGTATCCTGCCGACAGATTGACGGCAAAGCCCTTGATGCCCAGCACATTGAACTTCTCACAGGCATCCTCAAACTCAGATAATGTTTCGGGAATCTTGATGCCGTACTGCTCGAACAGCGTTTGGTTGACATAAATGCTTTCCATCATGCCAGGTGCAGGCAGCCAGCATACTTTGCCTGCATACGTATACGGAATGAGTGAACCATCTGTAAAAGTTGAGGCCAGACTGCTGCCTGACAGATCTTCCAGATATGGTGCAAGTGCTGATGCATTGTCATTCTCAAATCGGCGGATCATGACAATATCTGCCATGTCACCATGTTCTGCCTGATAGATCAGGTTCTGTGTACTGTTGCGGTTGTTCTCCCAGATAAAGTTTACATCCGGGAATTTCGATTCCACATAAGTGCGCCATCCTGAATAGCTGATATCGTTGTACATGGAGATACGGATTGTGATTCCGTTGATCATTGTTGAAGTACGGCTGACTGTACAGCCAGACAGCACAATAAAAACAGATAGCAGGAACCCTATGAACGCCTTCACTGTTTTCACTGGCTTTTTATTCATATGAACAGCTCCCCCTTCAGTCGATGCGCAGCCGTCATGTGTTTCATAAATATATACTGAAATTATCATACCAGTTTTATTGGGGACATTGTACAAGAAAATCCTGTGAATATGCGTATTATTTGCATCAATTCATACAAATGAGAAAACATTGCAGTGTGTTCATAATAAAGTTCTGCAGGTAAGATCCTGTACCATTCTTCTGCATGTCATTCAGCCGCTGATTCATAAAAAAAGACACTGCTCACCATTGTGAAGTCAGTGTCTGTTCTGCATATCTGTTCTGATACAGTTCGGTGCCTCTCTTCAGACGTTCCAGGCCATCCATTACGACAGTTCTTGAACATGCAATATTCATTCGGATAAAACCGGTGCCGGCCTGCCCATACTGTTGGCCATCACATAGATAGAGCCCTGTTTCCCTGCGTAGGAATTCCGCAAAGCCTTTTCCTTCCTTCGGCAGATCACTTGTCTTGATCCAAAGAAGATATGTCGCATCCTGCGGAATCATCTTCAGCGCCGGAATATTTGCGGTGAGATATGCCGCGACCGTCTTCTTATTCTCATACAGATAGTTCCGCAGAGCATCCAGCCATGCTTCCCCTTCTGTATAGGCAGCAACTGCTGTCTCTATGGCGAAGCAGTTTGGTTCTGCAACTTCATCTGTATTCAGTCCACGCCATACTTTATGACGCAGATTTTCATTTGGCACGATTACAGCTGCCGAATGCATCCCTGCTACATTGAACGCCTTGCTTGGACTGATGCAAGTCACGCTGATTTCTTTGGCTGTATCTGAAACACTGGCAAAGGGAACATACGATGTGCCAGGATCTGTTAAGTCACAGTGAATCTCATCCGATACAACAGTGACTCCGTACTTTCTGCACAGTTCTGCCAGCTTCTGCAAGGTTTCAGCATCCCATGCCCGGCCGCCCGGATTCTGCGGATTGCACAGCAGCATCAATGTTGTCTGCGGATCAGAGAGCGCTTCTTCCAATGAGGTAAAATCCATCTCATAGCCATGTTCCGTTAATGCCAGCGGGCATTCCAGCGGAACTCTGCCGTTGTTCAGAATTGAATTGAAAAAAATGTTGTAGATTGGTGTCTCCACCAGGACCTTCTCAGCTGGTGTTGTCAGCTTTCTGACCAAGGATGATATCGCCGGCACCACACCGGTACTGAAAATCATCCAGTCCTTCTCAATTTTGAAGTCATGGCGCTTCTCCCACCACTGAATATATGCTTCATACCAGAGATCCGGAATCCCAGTATAGCCAAAAATGCCATGATCCAGTCTTTTCTGCATTGCTGCACGGATGGCAGGAGCTGTCTGAAAATCCATATCAGCTACCCACATCGGCAGTTCACCTGCACCGACATCCCACTTTTCAGAAGTCGTTCCGCGGCGGTCAATGATCTTGTCAAAATCAAATGTGGTCATATCACTTACCTGTTTCAGTAATGCTTGTCTTGCTGATGTCGCAGTTGTCATCCTCAATGATCTTCTCACCGATTGCTTCAGCCTTGATGATGCCGGAGCCTGGATTCAGGATTGAATCTACTTTTGTCGTCACTTCAACATCCATGTCATGACAGTATTCAAACGCATAGCTGGTGTTGATCAGCCGGCAGTTGACCATCTTCAGTCCTTCGATATAATCAAGCCCCTGATTGGATTCAACCGTACAGTTGATCAGCGTCAGGTTCTTTGTATTCCATGCCAGATATTCGCCGGAAATATAAGAATCATAGACAGTTACATTCTCACAGTTCCAGAAACAGTCCTTGGTGATCAGCTTGCTGTTTCTGACGACAATATTCCTGCCGCCGTCAAAAGCATAGTTGCCATAGAGATCCAAATGATCCACGGTGATATTATCTGAATTCATTGCAAAGTAGTCACCCTTGGCAGTCACGTGATCCAATACGATGCCGTCGCACATCCAGAATGTCTCAGCAGCATCCGCCATAGATACATTTCTCAATGTGATGTCATGACATCGCCTGAAGTTCTTCGGTGCCCAGATCAGACTGTCTTCCACTGTCATATGGTCTGTGTACCAGACACCGGAACGTCCCATTTCCTTCCAGACAGAATCCTTGACATAGATATTCTGGGAGTACCATAAAGGATATTTCCATTGGAATTCTGTTCTGTATATCTTTATATTTCTGCTTTCCTTCAATGGTGACTCACCATCATGAAAAACAGTATCATAGATCTCCAGGTTCTCACCTCTGTAAAGCGCTCTTTCGCCGCTCAGGCTCTCCTGATGGATCTCTTCATTTTTTCTAGTGACCGGATTGAATCTTGTTTCACTCATTTTGTGCCTCCCAAAAATACATATATTTACTTATATGCACTCTGTATTAAACCACAAAACACTTTTTCATCCCACTGATATGCCCAAATTATATCCTATTTCCTTTTTCACGGCTGCTCAATCGTTATCTCTTTTTTTTGGTGCTAAAAAAGCTATAATGAAAAAGCATTCCTATCACTCATATTGATTGATCATGCTGCAGGCTTATCTGGGGGTTTCTATGTTTAAGAATTCAGATGCATACAAGGCTGCCATTCGCTGGATGAATGAGAGCCGTGATTTTTTTGTTACAAACGCAAAATTCAACGCACATCACAACTGGCAGATCCTGAAGCCAATGTCGATCTTATACTTGGTCTTTTTCATTGTTTTCACTTATCTGATCTGTCCAAAATACGGGATTCAGCTGGCTCCAGGCGTCATTCTTGTGCTGACGATCCTGCATTCTGTACTGTGCCTGTGGATTGTTTGTTCACCGACTGCAGATTATCCTGTTTCAGTAGTGAACCTTACGATTTCCTTTTTCGGATATGAAATCCTCTTTGCGGCAGCCTATCTTGAATTTGCGGCTTTCCGTTCTGTTCCGTCATTTGTCTTTCCATCCTGTATTGTATTAATGACGCAGATCTATACCAGACATCCTCTCTGGCGTATTACTGAAATACTGACTGCTTCAATCATCTATCTGACATTCAGCTGGCATCTCAAGGGTCCAGAATTATTCTTTCTGGATTCCATGGTCATCTGTATCGCTGTGATCATTGCCTTCTTGGCAGTTTCTACCATCACGTTGTACATGGTCCGCAACTACCGCACCAACCTGGCACTGGAAAAAATGTGTGATCTGGATCCAATGACCGGCGTCAACAATAAGCCGACGTTCCAATTCAGAGTCGAGGATTTTCTGAAGAATCCATCAAAGAAAGGATATGCCTTGGCAATCTGTGATCTGGACAACTTCAAGAATGTCAATGATACCTATGGTCACCGGGCTGGAGATGCTGTAATCAAGCGCTTTGCCGAAAAGCTTCATCAGCTTGTCGAAAATGATGACCGTCTGATAGCCGGCCGGTTCGGCGGAGATGAGTTTGTCCTGTTCTATAAACAGTATCAGGATGAAGATGAGATCAGAAAACAGCTGCAGACTTTATGCAACATCGATGGTTTTGATTTCGCTGTCACTTCATCAATTGGCGCTGCCTGTTCACCAAACGCCAAAAGCAGCTTCAACGAACTGTTCGACTGTGCTGACAGATGCCTTTATCAGATCAAAGGAAAAAGCTGCGGAGCAGTTACAATTGCGGACTGCGAACAGCAGAACTAGCATAAAAGAATCACCTCAGGGTGATTTTTTTTGGCATCCTCTCTGCATTTTCTGCATCAGTGAAAAAATATTTTGAATGATGTGAAAGGATTGCCGGTATTCATTCGTATTATAAGTGAAGCGATGAATGCTTCATGGAGGATAATCAAATATGCTTTATAAAATGATGTTAGGCATTACAGCAGCTGCCTTAGCAGCAGGAATCGGCATGACTGCCGTTCAGGCACAGGAAAATCCTGCCGATCCGACCGTCAAGACCACTCAGCTCTGCAGCTATGTCGATGAGAACGGGGATGGAATCTGTGACAACCGCGGAAACGGTCAGTGCGGTGGAAGCTTTGTAGATGAAAATGGAGACGGCATCTGCGATAATGCAGGAAGCTGCCAGACTGCACAGCGGACAAGAAACTGCTGCGGACAGGGAAGAAGAGCAGCGCAGACACAGAACAACTAAAAAATATGCGCAGTGAAGAAGACATTTACAGTGCGGTCCAGCAGTATGCAGATACTGTCCGCCGCATCTGTATCATCCATTTAAAAAACCAAGCTGATACAGAAGATATTTTTCAGAATGTCTTTTTCAAGTATGCGCAGAATGAACAGGAATTCTCCAGTGAGGAACATAAGAAGGCATGGCTGATCAAAGTGACTGAAAATGCCTGTAAAGATTTCCTCAAGAGCTTCTTCAATCAGAACCGCGTTTCCTTAGATGAGATCAAGGAGATTGCTGCCGAAGCAGCACCAGAACATTCTGAAGTACTGGAAGCAGTGCTGCAGCTGCCGGAAATATACCGGGATGCAGTCTATCTCTATTACTATGAAGGCTACAGTGCTGTTGAGACTGCAAAGATATTGAAGAAGAATGTCAATACAATCTATACAACATTGGATCGCGCAAAGAAGAAATTAAAAGAAGTGTTAGGAGGTGAAGAAGATGACGGAAGATCAGATCAGAAAAGCCTTTGATGAAATCAAGGCTGATGATGCCTTAAAGCAGAAGACAGTCAATGCGGTGATAGAAAGAACTCCTGCAAAGAAAAGAATGCCGCGAAAAATGATATTGACGGCAGCTGCATTGATCATTGCTGCTCTTGCCGGCATCTTCTCCTATACAACACCAGTCTATGCCATCAGTCTGGATGATACTGCATCCGTCGAACTCCATGTCAATATGTATCAGCGAGTCATTTCCGTCAGCACATATGACGGAACATCCACCGCTTCCTACAGTGTTAACAATATGAGCTATACCGATGCTGTCCAGGAGATCCTGAGCAGCAGTGAATGGAACAATGCCAATGTTGTGATCACCATTGCCGGCAGCAGTCAGGCAGGCTGTGAAAAGATGATGTCCACTCTCCAGAGCGGCAGTATGCAGTGCATGGCTAATGCGGCTTATGCAACTGCTGATAATTCACTGCTGCAGGAAGCACAGGACAATGGCATGTCATTAGGAAAATACAAAGCTTATTTAATGCTGAAGGAACTGGACAGTTCTGTCACGGTTGATCAGGTACAGCAGATGACCATGCAGGAGATCCACCAATACATGGGAAAGTGCAGAGGCATGAATGGCAATGGAATGTCAAAGATGAAATAGCACGGGGCTGCCGTCAACAGTCCCGTGCTTTTTACATCATTTTTTTTGATTCATCATCTGCTGGAGTACATCGAACAGATGATCAGGATCGATTGGTTTGGCAATATGACCATTCATGCCTGACTGCATTGCCTTTTCAACATCTTCCGGATAGGCGTCTGCTGTCATTGCAATGATTGGAATCGTTCGGCTGTCGCTCTGTGAAGAGGCACGGACTGCCTTGGCAGCTTCATAGCCGTTCATGACCGGCATCCGAATATCCATCAGGATCAAATCATAAGTATGGCTGGCACTGCCGCGGAACATATTCACGCCAATCTGTCCATTGTCGGCAATATCCACATTGATGCCTTTCTGGCTCAGCAGCATTTTGGCAATTTCCTGATTCAGCGGATGATCCTCACACAGCAGAACATGTTTTCCGGCAAGTGCGAGGGAAGGATCTTCATTCATCTTCTGTGCATCATTTGTCTCAGCACCTGGTTCAACCGTATCAAACTCCAGGGTCAGGATAAATGTGCTTCCTTTGTCCAGTGTGCTTTCAACCTTGATTGTGCCGCCCATCAGATCAACCATGCGTTTGACAATCGCCAAGCCAAGACCGGTGCCCTGCACCTTGACTCCTTCCGTTCGTTCTTCCTGCGTAAATGGATCAAACAGCTTCGTCAGAAATTCCTTGCTCATGCCAATTCCGGTATCACTGATGGTATGCGTAATCTGGACACGCTGATCCGGCAGCTGAACTGACTGAATGGTATAGGTGATGGTACCGCCTTCTGGTGTATACTTGACCGCATTGGACAGGAGATTGAACAGGACCTGATTGATCCGCAGCTTATCAGCTAGTGGAATCCGATCTTCGATGCCGCTTTCATCCAGAACAAAGTTCAGATTTCTTTCTCTGCACAGCGGACGGATGACCGCATCCAGATATTCATTGAACTCGCTGATTGTATATGGTTCAAGCTTCAGTGCAACTTTTCCGCTCTCTGCCTTTGCCATATCAAGAATATCGTTGATCAATCCCAGCAGGAACTTTGATGATGTATCAATCTTATGCAGATTCTTCTGTGCTGTTTCCGGCAGCGGCATTTCTTCAGTCAGATACGTCAGACCGATGATGCCGTTCAGCGGTGTTCTCATGTCATGGCTCATGCGGGACAGGAAGGCAGACTTTGCTTCATTTGCCTTTTCTGCCTGCTTCAGAGCAACCCGGAGGTTCTCCTCCTGTTTGACCTGCTTGTCATGGGCTTCTGTAATATCTGAACTCACAAAGCTCACCATTTGATTCTTCTGATCAAGATAGAAGAACTCCTTCTGTTTGATCCTGGTCTGATTGTCTTCATGAACAGCGAAGAAGATTGCATATTTGTCATGTTCATTCAGCTGTTTCAGGATATTGTCCAGCGTCAGCATCTGGTTGCACATTCTGCGGTCACTTTCGAGTACAAATCTCTCATTGTATTCATGAATGATCTTTTCAAAAGAATCTCCTTTTTCAATCATCATATTGTTTCGATAATGGAGATTGGAAATATAAGCGACTATCTTCCCGGTATGTGCATCTACTGTACCTACGCTGTCATACTTCTTCTGCACCAGTGTACGGATGATATCTGCTGTAAGCTTCTCCTGTGAGATATCTGTCACAATGCTGAAGGCAATGATGTCATTGCTGTATGGGCGCTTGATCAGGCTGAGTGTATTGCGGCACCAGTTGATCTCATCTGCTTCTGTACGATACGGGAACTCAATGGACATTGAGCGTTCTTCTTTTTCGTATGCTTTGATCAGATGATCACGGTCATAGAATGCTGCCAATTTATGCACATTAAAACCTGCCGCAATCTGGATCAGAATCTTGACATAGGCATCATATGCCGTAATATTATCCGCCTGCTGCAGAGGACTTCTGCCCTGAACTGATTCAATAATATTCTGTGTCAGATTGATTCTTCTGGCAGCAACACTGGTCGCTGAGGCGGACATCATATAAGCCTGCGCCTCATTGTACTGTTCATTCAGCCAAGCTTCCTGTTTCTTTATGGAATCAATATTTGTATATGCTGCATAGAGATAATTCTGTCCTTCAAATGTAAATGTATTGAAATTGACGCTGACCCAGAAGTACTTCTGATCCTTATGTGCAATACGATAAATACAATTGAAAGGATGATGATCCGTAAGGTGCGTGGAAAGCGCCTCTTCCAGCACTGGAATATCTTCTGGATATACACCGTTGTTTGCTTCACCGCGACACATCTCATCATTTTTCTGATAGCCGCACATCTTATTGAATTCATCCGAGAACTGCTCTGCTTCGATATGATTGCCAACAATCCTGTAGAGTACAAAGTTTGTCGGCAGGTTGTTCATTGTATCTTTCAATGTCTTCTGCATCTGGATACGACGCTGCTTTTCCAGTTCTTCCTGCAGAATATGCTCCTGCGACACATCAAAATATGTACCGAAGAAGATATGTCCAGACGCGTTGATTTCATGCAGTATCATCTCCTGATGGAGCCAGTGATATCTGCCATCATTCCCTAACGTCCGATAATCAGAGATGACAAAATGGCTGTCATTATAATGATCATGAAATTCTTTTTTGATTCGTTCAAGATCATCTGGATGTGCACCGGCAAACCCATTTTCGACGTAATCACGTACTAATTCATCTTTGTATTCTTTCTTTGCCAGATTGTTCCCTGTATCAGAGAAACCAAGGATCCTGAACATCTGCTGATTGACATATTGAAACTCAAGATGATCTGGATCTCTCATCAGCAGAACACTGATGCCGCTGGCAATGGAGTCCATGATCTCCTGGACTTTCTCAGCTTCTTTCTTAGCATCATCAGCATCTTTCTTCTGCTGCAGATAAATCTGCGTAACATCGGTCTGAACAATTACAATGGCATCCTTGGCCTCATCAAGATAAAAGTGCTGCAGCTTGCGGCACATGTATTCATCCGGGTGACCGCTGTAATGCCCTCTGATACTCAGTTCATAGTGACCGTCCTGATCCAGTCCCTGCCTGATATGGGCAAGGTCGCTGGAGGCAAGATAATACTGTTTATCTTCTTCAGCAATCCAGCTGGCCGCCATTAAAGAACGTACTGTATCAAAATCATACAGTGCTCCTTCATTTTTAAAATAATCAACATATTTTTGATGGATCTTATAGTTCAGGGAAAGGATCTCAATCTGATTGACATCCACATGAACTAAGGCAACATAATCATAATCCTGCTGTGTAATAATCTTGAAGATCTCATCCTGCCGCTTTTCTTTGGAGATATCAACAGAATATACAACGCCTTCCACATCATCATTGTCAGGATTCTTCAGCAGATGCAGATATGTGCGCACCCACATCAGACCTCCGTCTGCTGTCCGGCGCCGATAGTCAAGAGAATAGGATTCCTTCCCCTGATGGAAAGACTCAATCAGGGTCTTCCGGTGGAACAGGTGTGCGAACTTCTTTCTTTCCTCTTCAACCGGCATCAGCTTCAGAAAGTTGCTGAAAATTCCATCTACATCCTCTGCCTGCAGAGACTGAATGACATATTCTGAAGTGCCGTGTCCTTCTTGGAAGCGGTTCTGAGTCAGATTCAGCAGATAGGAGCACTGCGCATCCGGATTGGCTGCCAGCATCGCCTGCAGGGCATTATGGAATCTTTCCTTCTCTCTGACCTGTGCAGTGATGTCTAAGCTGGCTCCATATGCAATGATCGGCTTGCCGGTGACATCCTTCTCCGTCAGATACATCGTCCTGAGATAGGAATGTCTGGCTCCGTTTTCATCCAGCATGCAGAAATCTTCAGTGATCCGTGTTTCACCAGCGACCAGCCGCTGATACAGAGTAATCAGCTTCCTGCGGTCTTCCTCTGCCACCTTCGGCAGCAGAGATTCAGGTACATTATGAATCACTTTAGGCAGTCCGTATTTTTCAAAATCACCTTGCCCATATGTGATGCACCGTTCTTCAATATTGAACTGCCAGGTATTCAGCTGTGCTGCCTGTGCTGCCATTTCAACGCGCTTTTCAGCAGATTCAATTTCTCTTCTTGTATTTTCCTGATCTGTCACATCTTCAATATGCTGGACGAATCCACGGTGTCCGCACCAATCTACAAATTCTCCATATACATGTTCCCAGATCTGCTTCTGCGCATTAAAGCGGACGATGTTGACGCTTTGGTTCTCCTTCGCTTTCTTCATCAAACAGTCTTCACATGGAGAAGTCCGATTCAGAATGTACTCATAGCATTTCTTTCCATACAGAACCTCATCCTGATTGCCGCTGGCAATCCGGGATGCCTTATTGGCATACAATACCTGGTAGCTGTCACGGTCACTGACATAGATCATGCTGTCTGTATGATTGATGATGCCTTGATAAATATCTGTTTCGACGGATGAATTTGTAAAGCTGCACATAAAAACCGGTCTGTCTTCCATCATGCCGATCTTCTTTGCTCTGAGGTGGACCCAGTCAACATCCATTTTTCGATTATAGACACGATAAAAGATATCCGGATTTTGCAATTTTCCTTCAACGCATGCATGCAGAGCAGCAACAACTTTCTCTCTGTCTTCCGGGATGACAACATCAATGGCATCACTGGCACTGAGAGAACTGTACTCCGCTTCATCCATCCCCAAAATAGAAGGCAGTTCTTTGGACGTATAAAGAGTTTCCAGAGAATCCCCATTTGCCCGATAGATGGCAATCGTCCCTGGAATTAATTCACCGATATTTTTGATCTGCGTTCGATCTATATTTCTCATAAAATCCGCCCCTAAGAAATATCCCCCTTACTGATACAGTCACTGATGAATTTTGTTTATTATCATGATGCTCATGCAGTCCTCTGCATGCTTTTGATATCTAAAGTATAAAGCAGTGAAAGGAATCACACAAGTAAATAAAAAGGCTGAATGACGCTATTTTCTGTCATTTCAGCCCAGTTGTTCATCAATGATTATTCATCAGCTGCTGAAGCTCCGGAAGGACTGCGGTCAGGACTTTCTGATATGCACAGAAGTCTTCTCTCAGGAAGCATACATTCTGTCTTCTGCATCCCCCATTGCAGAACTGCCGCACACTGCAGGTCAGGCAGGGTTCTTTCTGACAGGCCGCGCCGTTCAGAAAAGCTGAGGCATGTGCAGAAGCAGCCAGCTGAGCAAACGATGATTCCTGCAGACTGCCCAGGCAGTATTCATCCAGACAGTAGAAATCGCATGGATATACATCGCCATTTGCCTCAATTACATACTGGATTGTGCACTGACCATTCATCCCGCATTGATATGGCGGCATCCCTGCCAGCATTCCAGCCAGATTCTCAAATAAGCCAACAGATACGATCTGTCCCTTCAGATATGCCTTCTTCCATGTCTGGAAGAATTCAATATAGAAGGATGCATAGATTTCAGGTGTCAGTGAGATTTCATTTTCCTGTTCCTTCAGCCCGGGAAGACATGGAATCAGCTGTACATATGCAAAATGATGATCCAGATAGAACTGCATTAATGATCTGCCATGCCGGGCAAGCTCTTCTGTAACAACTGTCAGGATATTGAAATCAACTTGCGCCTTTTTCAGACAGTCAATTCCTTTTAAGACCTGAAAATAAACACCTCGTTTTTCGGCATCATAGCGGTAATGGTCCATATTTGTCTGATAGCCGTCAAGACTGACACCCACCAGAAAATGATGATCATGCAGGAACTGCGCCCAAGCCTCATTGATCAATGTGGCATTGGTCTGCATGCTGTAGTGAGTCTGGATTTCTTGATATGCATCGAGCTTTTCTGTAAACATTTCATAGAAGGCCAGACCAGCCATGGTCGGCTCCCCTCCTTGAAATGAGATATTGGCGGTTCCCTTTTGATCAAGTGCTTCTGCAATCCGCATGATGACAACCTCAGCTGTCTCAGAAGACATCACATGATAGGAAGCTGTTGTTCTGTTCTCACTGACATCTGTATAGAAACAGTATCTGCAATGTAGATTGCAGGATGACGATGCCGGCTTGATCAAGACTGTAATAGTATCCATATCATGTCCCTTCAGAGCTTAGCAATCTCTGCCAGCAGGATCTCGATGTAGATCATGAACAGCGGCTGGTCATCCAGAAAAGAAACTTTTGAATCTCTTGAGATCCTTGGAAGCACAACGTAGGTATCACACAGCTTCCGGTATGTGAGATCCTGGGTCATGGTCACGCATACGACTGTGCATCCTCTTTCTTTGCACTGCTTGACATACTTGTCATAACGGACGCTGTCATGAATGGTAAATAGAATGACTAGATCCCTTTTCCCGACAATTGCACATGCATCCGCAAGTGTGATCAGATCACAGATGGCTTCTGAATCAAATCCCATTCTGCCTAAACGCTGCTTCATCTGCAGAGCACTGTTGTAGGTGCGGTTGGAACCTACAATCTTGATCCTGTCTGCCTTCACGACCGCTTTAGCAATTCTCTGAATGCTGTGTACATCACATGTCTCAGACATCTGGGTCAGATAATTCTCATAGGAGGCAATGATGCTCTGCAGCGCATTTCCATCTTCACCCTCTGTACCGCCTGAGGCATTTTCACTGACCAGGAATCTGGAAAGTGTATAGCGGAATTCAATGAATCCAGAATAACCAATCCGCTTGGCAAATCTGGAAAGAGCTGATTTGGATACATGGATGATCTTGGCAAGATCTTCGGTGCTGATCGTAGCGGCAAGCTGTGAATTATTCAATATATATACAGCGATGTCTTTATCTGTTTTTGTAAAATCATCATAGTAGGACTGCATCTGATCTAATGGATTTGTTGGATTCATACACTCACCTGGTTTCTTCTTATCCCTATTATAACGGAACCTTTCTTTTTTGAAATATATTTCATATAAAATTTAAAACAAAATAAAATTTGTTTTATTTTAGTCTTGAAATTTGTTTTAACAAACATATAATACAGGTATCAAAGTTCCACAAGGAGGATAGATTATGAATGGTTTTACTGAAAAGCTTCAAAACATCCTGATACCTTTCTCGCAGAAGGTAAACAACTCAAAGATCCTGAAAGGCATCAGCGGAGGTTTCTCAGCGATGCTGCCGGTCGTCATGGTCGGTGCCATCTTCACCCTGCTCTCCAGCTTGAACATCGGCCCTTATCAGACATTCATTACAAACATCGGTCTAAAGAGCATCCTTGCCATTCCGGCAGATTACACGACAAACATGATTTCCCTGTATGCCGTCTTCCTGATTGCCAAGGCTGAAGCTGAAGCAATCGGCATGAAGGATGAATCTACTTCATCCGGCATTATTGCCTTAATGGTCTTCATGATCCTGATCCCATTAGGTGTTACCGGCAAGACACAGGCTGGTGAGGCAGTCAATGTCGCTGCTGCCGTCGGTACAACGTTCCTCGGCTCTGCCGGCTTATTTACAGCCATGATCCTCGGCATAGCTGTTCCGTGGATCCACAACATCTTTGTGAAGCGCAACATCACGATCAAGATGCCTGATTCTGTACCACCGATGATCTCCAGATCCTTTGGTGCCATGATTCCGGCTATCTGCATCGCCGCTTTAGCAATCATCATCCGTCTGCTGTGTGCTGCCACCCCTTATGGTTCAGCAACAATGCTTATCTACGGCCTGTTAAAAGCACCATTGACCGCAATGGCTGCCAGCCCATTGACATTCATTATCCTGCTTCTTGTATGCAACATCTTATGGTTCTTCGGTATTCACGGCGGCATGGTCGCAACAGCCATCATGAACGCTTTATATACAGAGATTACTTTAGAGAACTTGGCAGCGTATGGTGCCGGTCAGGCACTGCCGAACATCATTACTTCTCAGGCTTGGTTCGGTATTGGCAATATCGGCGGTTCCGGCTGTGCAATTGGTCTCTGCCTCTGCATTCTCTTCTTCGCAAAGAGCGAACGCTATAAGGCACTGCGCAAGATTTCTACGCCTGCAGGCCTCTGCGGCATCTCTGAACCAATGGTCTTCGGTCTGCCGATGGTATTGAATCCAATGATGTTGATTCCAATGCTGGTAGCACCAACTGTAACATTCCTGTTAGGCTGGGGTGCAATGGCAACTGGCATCGTCCCTTATATGAACGGTGTTGCATTATCGACCGGTACACCAGTACTTCTGTCTGCCTTTATTGCCTGGGGCGACTTCAGAGGTGTTCTTCTGCAGGCAGTACTGATTGCCATATCCACTTTGATCTACTATCCATTCTTCAAGATGTGTGACAGACAGTCACTGGAAGAAGAAAAAGCATCTGCAGAAGAAACGCAGAAAGCTTAAAATAGTCTTGTATATTCACATTGATTTCGGGGAGGCTTACCATGAGTGACAGACCAAACATACTATATTTTGTTGCTGACCAGATGCGTGCCGATGCACAGCATTATCTAGGCAATCCTGCTTCAATCACACCTAATGTTGATGCACTGGCTGAAGATGGTGTTGCCTTTGCGAATGCATATTGTCAGAATCCGGTCTGTGTCCCAAGCAGATGCAGCTTCCTTTCCGGATTATATCCACATACGACCGGCCACCGCACCATGCATTACCTGCAGCGTGAAGATGAGCCGAACCTGCTGCGCATCATGAAGAATGCAGGCTATGAAGTCATCTGGATTGGACGAAATGATGTCGTTCCAGGGGACCGCTCCAAAGAAGAATACTGCGATGAATACTATAACGGGTACTCTTCTGAGAACATCCGAGACAAAAGAATTGATGTCATGGAGATGCTCAATGGGGATACCAGATCAAAGAAAGAATTCAATAAAGACATGTATTCCTTCTATCTTGGCAAAGTTGATGAAAAGCACAGCGGAACGGCTGATGATGGATGCATCCGTTCCTGTCTGGAATATCTCGAACGCAAAAAGAAATCAGGAAACGAGAAGCCGTTCTTTGTCTACTGCACACTGATGTTTCCGCATCCGCCATATGCATGCTGCGATCCGTGGTATTCTTCCATTGACAGAAATGCACTGCCGCCAAGGAAGCCATGGAATCCAGATAAACCTGCCATGCTGGTAAAGACTGCCAACAATATGGATCTCCATGACTGGTCAGAAGACAGATGGAATGAGCTTCGTGCTACATACCTTGCTATGACCAGCAAATGGGATTCTCAGTTAGGTCAGGTCATGCATTCATTAAAAGAAAATGATTTCTACGATGATACATCTGTATTCGTATTCTCAGATCATGGTGACTACACAGGAGACTACGATATTGTAGAGAAACTGCAGAACTGCTTCGAGAACGATCTGACGAATATTCCATTAGTCATCAAGCCTGCCAGGCAGTTTGCCTGCAGACCGCGTATTACAAAGGCATTGGCAGAGTTGGTCGATCTGAATGCGACTGTCTCTGAGATGACTGGCGTTCCATTGGATTATGTACAGTACGGGAAATCCCTGGTCCATGTCCTCAATGGTGACGACCATCATAAAGATGCTGTCTATGCTGAAGGCGGGCGCATGAATGGTGATACTTATGCCAAAGAGCTGGGGCATGATTCCCCCGAGGATATGTACTGGCCGCGCTTAGCCGTTCAGCATGAAGACAGCGGTGCTCATGGCAGAGCAGTCATGATCCGAATGGGCAATCTTAAATATACAATGCGCTATTATGAAAAAGATGAATTGTATGACTTGGATCAGGATCCTGATGAAATGCACAATGAGATTGACAATCCTGTCTATGCAGAACAGATTGAAACGATGAAGATGCAGCTTCTGAACTGGTATCAGGAGACAGCAGACTGGATTCCAAATCGAAAAGATATACGTTAAATAAAAAATTTCACGGAAGCATTTGCCTCTGTGAAATTTTTTTATTCTTTATTCACATTCCGATGCAGAACCTCAGCCAATACTGCAACATTGATTGGCTTTGCCAGATGTTCATTCATCCCAGCATCTAGAGATTTCTGAATATCTTCTGGATATGCATCCGCTGACATTGCAATGATAGGTACTGTCCTTGCATCAGACCTCGGCAGAGAACGTATTTCTTTAGTTGCCTCATACCCATCCATGACCGGCATTCTGATATCCATCAGAACTGCATTGAAATATCCAGGTTCGCTGGCCGCAAACAGATCGACGCCCTCTCTGCCATTTCCAGCTGTCGCAATCTCTGCACCTTGCTGCTCCAGGATCTTACGGGCAATTTCGCGGTTGAATGAATTATCTTCAATGATCAGGAAGCGCATGTTATGCAGGTCGGCAGGTGCCGATGAAGAATGTATAAGGTATGCATTCGCAGCTTCCGAAGCTACCGCCAGAGAAAGGTCAATCACAAAAGTCGTGCCTTTGCCGATCTGACTGGTCACCTTGATGGTGCCGCCCATCATATCAATGATCTTCTTGACAATTGTCAAGCCAAGTCCGGAACCTTCGATATTTGCAGTTTCAACTGTACGCTCCTGTGAGAACGGCTCATAGATGCGCTTCATAAATTCACTGGACATACCAATGCCGGTATCTTGGATGGTCATTCTTGCATGAATATCATAGTCGCCGACCTGAACTGCTTCTGCAGTGAATCTGACAGTGCCGTGCTGCGGTGTGAACTTTGCAGCATTGGAGAGTATATTCAAAATGATCTCCTGCATCTTCAGCACATCCATATAGATGACCGCTTTCAAAGCTTCATCTACCTGCAATACAAACGAGATATTTTTCTTCTCCATTGAAGGCTGTACTGTCATGACAATTTTTTGTATGACATCATAGAAATTCACAGCTTCTGTTTTCAGCGACATCTTGCCGCTCTCAATCCGCGACAGATCCAATGTATCATTGATCAATTCCTTCAGAATGCTGCCGGACTGGGCAATCTTTTCCAAATATTCCTGACGTTCTGACGGATCGCTGCTTGCCAGTGCAAGATCTGTGTATCCAAGTACGGCATTTAATGGTGTTCTCATATCATGTGAAACACTGGATAGAAAATTAGATTTCATCTGATTGGCGTGATCAGCCTGTGTGCGGAGCTGCTGTTCAAGTTTTAGTCTTTCAGTCATTTCGTAATGCAGACGCACTTCTTCACCAACTTCCTGCAGGGTGATGTAATAGCGGCATATATTTCCTTCCTGAGAAAACAAAGAAGCTTTCAGCCTTGCCCACAGATAATTTCCGTTTGCATCCCTCATACGGAAATCACTGATGCTGAAGAAATCTTTTTGATAGCCATGATACAGACTGTCTGTGACCCTTTGTACATCCGCCGGATGAACACAGCTCACAGGGTCCTCCATATAATCCATGATCAATGGATCATCTTTATAATCACAATCATTCAATCCCAGCACTTCCAGCATATGTTTGTTAAAGAAAGTAGTACAAATATGTTCTGCATCAGACATTTCAGCGATGCAGATACTGATGTGGATCGTGTTCAGGATGTCTGTCTGATTCTGTTTATTGTCAGCCATGTTATTCATCCTGTCCCTTCTGCCGGTATATTCTGATATATGCAGCTTTTCTGCCGCGGTCAAGGATACTGGTGATGCGCTGCGTCAGGGAAGGGTCTTCCATTGCTTCCTTCATCAATGGATGGAACTGTGTCCCAGCACCTTCTGCGACAAACCGCATTGCCAGCTCCGCATCGATTGACTGATCCTGACGCATTCTGAACTTATCAGTCGCTGTTTCCAGATAAGCACAGACCGCCACAATGTCTGTGATGACTGACGTACGGTCCTTCTCACGGTCATAGTATTCCGGGAAGCCAGCCTTCTGATCATACCAGCGGTGATGTCCAAGCGCAGCCATTGCATAAATTTCTGTTTCTGGATGGAGACACAGAGTAATATATCCTGCATACGGGTGTAGCATGAAAATTTCTGTTTCTTCAGCTGTCCATGGTCTGCTCTGCATTCTGACAACCGGCAGGATTGAAAGAATTCCAACATCACTGTACAGCCCGGCCATACGCACAGTTTCCATGATGAAAGGTGCTGTATTTTCCAGCCCTTTCTCTTTCATATACTGCTGCAGCTGTACAAATACTTCTGGATGATGCTGATATAGACAGCTGGCCAAAACGCGTGACAATTCACTGACAATATATGAATGAACATATGAAGTACGTTCAAGAATCAGCAGATTTTTCAATAAGTATGATGCATCACTTTGGAGATGATATGAATAGTTCAGGTTCATCTGATGGATCAAGTATGTCGCAACGACCTGAGAAGAATCATAATCTGTCATGGTCTTCAGATATGTTTCTGCACGATTCTTTATCGTATCGAGATGCGGGCGCCATTTTTCTTCACGGCTGAATTTTCCCCAGTATGCGACTGCATAGGAAGAAAGATCCAGATTCAGATAAGTTCCATCCAGCGTATGATCATTCATATCGGCAGATTCAATTGTTGTGAATAACGTCATCAGGAGCTGGTCAATGGTAGACTTTCCTGCGTGATATGCTGAAGCAGCCTGATAATATACATATCTCGGTTTGACAAAGCGGTTCTTCGCATTGTCCGTCTGATTGCGGTGAGCATCAACATACTGCATTCTTTCGTAAACATATGCTGCTTCACTCTTGTTGTCTGTATCTCTGAGATAACTGAATAACGTTGTGCAGCCGACACTGATGGTGAAGCGGAGCGTTTCCCATGGAAGATATGGCATTGCCTCTTCAAGTTTTGGATCAAAGAACAATTTCACAACAGCATGCTGTTCATTGATGTATCTGTCAACATCCCCTCTTCTTGGCGGGAACAAACTGAATGGTTCTGAATCTAAAAACAAGGAATAACAGAGCTTGGTGTTGCCGATGCTTCTTAGAATAAAAAGCTGTGCATCATGATCTTTCAGCTGTGTGATCTGCGGAAGCAGTTCTGCATTGGCATGAAAGTAATGCAGTTCTTCATCCTGATAGTTATCCATATGAAGTGATTCGTAAGGGGTGCGCAGATAATAAATGGCAATGCCGCAGTAGTAGTTCTCTGCAATCTGGAGACACTGATCATGTGTATATTCTGCATATGATAGAAGATGTTTATGAACTTGATAAAAAAGTCCCAGATCTTTGTGCATGGCAAAAGTAGAAAGCTGATCTGCGAACCGCTTCAAGGTATCTGCCTGCTGCGGAGTCATATTCTCAACTGGTGTATAAAGACCTAATGAAGGGTCTCTAAGCAGCCGGTAATTTTCTTGTCTGATGGCAGCTGACTGTTCACACGCATCCTGCAGCCCACGCAAAATATCTTTTCCAGCTGTTTCCGCAGGAAAAGTCAGAACACTGAGAGCATGCATCTTTTCGATATTATCCAGATACTGCTCGATGAGATCAACATCAGGATTCATATTTTAATTATAAGGCATAGATATCCGTATTTACTCACAAAAAATCAGATTCATAAAAAGCAGACTCAGTTTATATACTGATTTTCTGCTTTCACGCTATATATTATTCATATTCACTTGATTTTATCTGAGCGATATATAATATTTCCTGATTTTCCATCAAGGCGAATTCCGGTCTTAGGATCCATCGGTTCCGCCATCCATACATGTTCGCCCATATATTCAAAAGGCAGATGTGCATCGGTACCATTCAAGATTTTCTGTGCTGTCTCCAGGTTCTCTTCGGTAATGGATTTTGGCGATGCACAGGTCCCATGCTGACGTAGCACATAGTCAAAGCGGTCTTCATTGCTCTGCAGTTTCTTTAATGTACTGCAGTATCCGGCAACCGTAGATGACTCCGGTTTGAACATGAATGTGCACACACCGCATGCATCACCGAATAATACTGTCCTGTCTTCCTTGACCAGAAGGACCATGATGCCCTGTGTATGTCCTGGCGCACTGATTGTTTCCACTGTGCATTTTCCCAAATCAAATAGCATACCGTCTTCCAGATCTTTAAAGACGCCTTTAAAATCGCCCTGGAAATCACTGTCTGCATAGACATCTATATCCGGCACCGATCTTTTCAACATTGTCCGGCGCAGATTGATATCTGTCTTTGTCCAGTACATGTCTCTGTCCTTCTCATTGAGATAGACCTCATCCCATTGTGCAATCCCATTGGCGTGATCCGCATGTCCATGTGTAATGATGACTTCATACGGCAGCTGAAAAGTTCCTTCAATATATCCCCGCAGGTCGCCGACACCATATGCTGTATCTACCAGAAGTCCTCTTTCCTGACCCTTGATATAATACATGCACGCATCCCCTAAGCCGCGGACACGGTAGATATGAGAACTGACCTGTTCATTGGTAAAATTCACTTTCATAGCTGTTCCTCATTTCCATGGTAATGGACCAATTCAATCTGATGCGTATTTACATAATTGTTGATTTCTTCACTGCAGAGAACTGCCAGTTCCTGGACACGTGGGAAACACAGCGATGACTTGCGATAGAGGTCAAGATCAGCAAAAGCTGGATGTGCCATGATTTCAATATCCGTATCTTTGTACTGCTCCAGGATATTGATCAGCTGCTGCGGTTCCTTCGAACCGAAGAACTCCTTCACAAACTGATAATGATTATATCTTCGTAAAGGCAGATGATATTCCTCACTCAGACGCTTTGCGGCTGCCAATGCTTCCGGTGTTGCGTCATGAACACTGTGATGAGAGTCTAAATGCGTCGGCATTTTCTGGAATACTTCAATGAATTTTTCAATCTGTGCCTTCCATTCATTGTAGATTTCAGTATAGTCAGGATCATGTTTCCACACCTCAGTCCGGCCATGATAGAATTCACCGGTTGCTGGATCAGTCAGTGTTTGACTCTTCGTCAGCGGGCTTTCCAACGTCAGATTCAAATGAACCCCAATACCAAGATCTTTACAGTCCTTGGTCAATACGGCGCTTTCATTTATGTATTCTGAGTTCATCAATGCCGTTGTCGAACGAAGAATGCCGCGATGATACCCTTCCAAGATTCCTTCTGTCACACCTCTTGTATAGCCAAGGTCATCACCATTTACGATCAGTTTCATACTTATTCCCTTTCTTTACAATGAGGTAAAGCACTGCCGAAGCAGTGCTCTACAATTTATGAACGACTATGCTGCCTGGTTTTCCGCTTCCTGCTTTTCAGCATTTTCCTTTTCCTGTTCAACAAGCTGTTTATCATAAGTCTTGATGAATGGGTAAACAATTGGAATATCGACCACGAACAGCAGTGCCCATAAGATGATTGTCTTGGCATCGCCTGTCGCTAGGAATGCCTGTAATGGACCTGGAACTGTAAATGGCAGCGTGATGTAGAATCTGCCGACAATATTAGCGGCAGCGCAGAGATAATATACTGTGGTATTGATAATGCCGCAGAGAAGCAGTGGGATGTATGTGTAGACATTCAACACAGTAGGCAGGCCGAAGATCGAAGGCTCATTGATGTTGAATAATGATGGAACAATGGCAACCTTGGCAATAGAGCGAGCCTGGTTGGATTTGCACCAGAGGAAGATGACAAGCAGGATGACGTTATATGTGATCCAGTTGCCGAAGACTGAGTTCATAGCACCAGCATAGATATATGGAAGTGTTTCGCCGTTGACAACTGCTTCTGCGTTTGCTGCAAGAGCTGCAGTTGTAATCGGTGTTGTAACAACTGAAAGCATGTTGGCACCATGAATGCCGAAAAACCAGAATGTTGTCATCAGGATGTTGATCAATAAGACTGACGGCAGAGAACCAGTAGCTCTCATTAAAGGCTGGAAGATTGTATAGACCAGACTGGCAAAGCCTGCACCGGTCCAGGCAGTCAGACCTGCATCTACAAGAAGCATGAGAATGACTGTGAAGCCTAATGGAAGCAGAACATTGAATGGAGCTGCAACATTTGGCGGAACAGAATCAGGAAGCTTGATGACGATATGACGCTTCTCAAAGAAATGTGTTATTTCAACTGTAATGATGGCAACCAGCATTGCTGAGAACATATATGCAGCACCCAGCTTGCCAATCTTCAGAGAAGTTGTTTCCAGATCGACAGCACCTGATACACATAAGTAGACAAGCAGTGAAGCAATCATGTTATTGATGCCGTCCATCTTATAAGACTTTGCCAATGTGTAGGATACACCGCATACAACATAGACAGCGATGATGCCGATAGTCATGTAGTAAGGGATCATCAATACACTGGCATTGGCAGCTGCGAATGCTTTCCAAGCCAATAGGAATGCATAGAAGAAGTTGCTTGGTTCTGTAATTGTTGCTGGGATTGGCGGTACGGCAATCAGGATTGCGATACCTCCGATAATTGTTGCTGGGATCAGGACTGTTAATCCGTCACGGATGGAGGCAAGATGTCTCTGGTTGGAAATCTTCATACCAATTGGTACGATGTACTTCTGCATCCAGTCTGACATTTTGTCCATGAATGTTTTTTTACCTGCTGTTTCTGACATTTCAATTCCCCTTTCATCATTTTTTAATGTCGCGCAGCCCGCAGCACCATTTACCGCCAGTCGAATCTGATCCAGGATTGCATCTGCTTTACCTGAAGCGAAGGCATCTGGATTGATATCCAGGATTTTGATGTCCTCGTAAGGAGCAGCCAGCTCCTCGATTTTTCTGCGGTCATAACCAATCTGCGGCGCAATGAGAATCATGTCGTATTTGGCGACAACAAGAGGTAATTCACTGATCGGCTTCGCTTCGAAGATCCATTGTTCATCTTCATGAAGGCCCTTTTTCATCTTTTGTGCCAGCAGGCTCGTAGAAGCTCCGGCAGCACAGATCAGCAGAATCGTTTTCTTGTCTTTCATATTCTCACCTCATCTGCAACTACATCATAGACAATCAAAAATGATGAAGATGTAATCAAGTTCCTTTTCAAAAAGGAACTTTGTGATTTTGTCATATCACAGTTTGTTTCTTTAATTATGCTATTATAATTTGAGAAATAGGGATATAGAAAATGAGATATGACAAAATAGACAACATTCTTCATGCACTCATGTCTTCCCCTGATTATCAGACCAGCAAAGACCTGGCAGTGAAGTGGAATACATCTGAAAAAACAGTGCTGAAATACCTGAATATCTTGAAGTATGAGGTTGAGGATCATGGTGCTGTACTGGATATCCGTCATGGAACAGGTACGAAGCTGATTATCAAGGATCCAGTTGTTTTCAACCAGTATCTGGCTGAATTCTCCTCTGAGGAAAAGGGCATACTGAATAATCCGCAGACAAGAAGATCCTATGTCCTGATGCGCTTATTGACCAATGGAGACTATATCAGTCTCTATGACCTGGCAGATGAGCTTTATATCTCACCTTCCCTGTTAAGAAATATTATCCGATCCCTCAAGGAAACGGCAGAACAATACAATCTGGAACTGGAGAATTCTCACCAAAATGGTTACCGGATCACTGGCAAAGAAGTGGATATTCGCCACTGTCTGACCAGGGAATGTAAAGATGAATCCGCAATGAGTTCTGTCTTAGTTGGTGCCAAGTTCAATGACAATCAGATCTCCTGCGTATCCAATATTGTGTCCAAGAGCCTGCAGTACTATGGAATCTCCTTAAGTGACAAGGGCATCAGTGCCCTCGCTCTGCATATCATGATTGCCATCAACCGGATTGAAACAAATAATACTGTAAATATGCCGGATGAGTTTGCCCTGCTGCAGCTGAAAGGATCACCGGAATACTTTGTAGCCAATCGGATCAACCGTGATTTGAAGGATACGCTGGGTATTTCTCTGCCGGAGAATGAATTAATGTATCTGACCCTGCATATCAACGGCAAGCAGCGCTTTGTCAGCCATCATAAGATCCAATTCAAGGTAACAGAAGATGACATCATCTTTTATAACCGTTTCCTGCGTAATATTTATAAGTACAGTGATGTGGATTTCTTTGAAGATGAAGAACTTCGCATTACGTTATTGAACCATATCATTCCATTCCGCAACCGCGTCAACAATAACCTGCAGATTACAAAATCAGAGATGGCAGGAATTCAAAATGAATTCCCATATGCCTATGAACTGGCTCTGTATGGTCTTTCCATGTTCAAGGAAGGGCAGATTTCTTCTGCTGAGATTTCCTACTTTGCACTGCATCTTGAGCTGAGCCTGGAAAAGAACAAGCAGTCAGAAGTCCAGTACAATATCGGCATCATCTGCAAAGATGTCACGACGATTTATCATATCGCGTCCTTTAAGCTGGATCGTGATCTTCATGACCTGATTGGTTCACTGACCTTTATCAAGGTGTCTGATCTTGAGCGCATTCAGTCCGCATCCTCCAGCAATTATGACTTGATTCTGAACATGACAGATATTCCCGTGAACATTCCTGTCAAGACACTCAGCATCTCCAACTTTATTACCGATGAAGAAATGTCCCAGATTCGAAATACACTGACTGGACTGTCCAGTGAGCAGAAAATCACCAGTTTGTGCGACCCGGCTTTATTCATGAATCTGGAGGATGTCCATGATCAGAAGGAGATCCTGAAGAAGATGATTGCTCACATCAAAAAAACCATCAGTCTTCCTGATGATTTTATGGAACGTGTATTGTCCAGAGAAAAACTGGGTCCTACTGAATTTGACAACGGCATCGCCATCCCGCATCCATTAGATACATCTGATGTTCCAGACTTTTTGGCAATTGCCAAGCTGAAAGAACCTGTCTTTTGGAATAGAAAAGAAGTCAAGCTGGTCTTTCTGCTCAGTGCCTCCAGTGCTTCAAATTCTGCCTGGTTCATGGATCATATTTCCAAAGCAATTCAAAGCAATGTTTCTGCACAGACACTGCAGAATGCAGAGGACTATCACAGCTTCATGATGATCTTCATGCAGCTATAAGATCATAGATGCAGCAGTGACTACCAGCGGCAGCGTAATCAGGCATAATAATGTAGACATGCATACATTTTCCACCGCTTCCGTATAACTCTTCTCATACTGCTGAGCAAAGATTGCTGCATTCGAGCCAACTGGGCAGGCTGAAGCAATCAGAACTGCCAGCTTAATATTCAGTGTCCCAAAAGGAATGACCCAGAATACAAACATCGTAATCAACGGAATCAAGACCAGTCTGAACAGTGATACTGTCCAGACTTCTTTTTTGGCAAACATCCTGCCTAGATCTGACTGAGCTAAAAACACGCCGGAGACAATCATCGCAAGAGGAGTATTCAGTCCCTTGATGGAACTGAACAAAGTGGAAGCCATCTCAGGACACGGTACATTCAAAAAGTACAGGAACAGTCCAATCACAACTGAAACAACAATTGGATTCTTGATCACTGCTTTCAGATTCATTACTTCCTTGTTGCCTGAGATCATGTACACTCCAAAGGTCCACTGCAGGGCATTGATCAATACAATCATGATGGAAATATAGAATACCGCATCACTGCCCAAGACTGCCTGTACCAAGGGAATGCCGATAAAACCGGCATTGGAGAAAGCTGTACTGAAGCAGCTGATGCCGTTTCTTTTTCCAAAGATCAGCCAGCTGATAAAGACAGCCAGGAACATGCATACTGCCGAGATGGCAGCTGACTGAACTAACGCAGTTGTTTTTTCAGGAGTCCGTTCAATCCAGAAGCTGGAGATGATGACCACTGGAATTACAATGTAAAGAAGGATTTTACCAATATCTTTACTGCCCTGGTTTGTGATCATCTTCTTCCTGAACAAGAAAAATCCGACACCCATCAACACAAACATGATTACAATTTGTTTCAATAGAATCATTCCGATTTCCATAATCGTCCCTCCTGACCATAAAAATTTTAACAACATTAAAGATTTGCTTCTGTAACATCCTTCTGTTTCAAAACAGAACTATTCTGTCATCTCCTGTGTAAAGTTTTTGTAAACCATTAAAATTTTATTGACATTTATTTCTGTATCATGCATCATACAAATCATGGATGCTCTCTTTGGAATATGAGGTCTCCATAGCAATTTCTCGAACCACTTTCCTGTCATTCAGGAAAGTCAAGGCCATACGGACAGCCGGGTTCACTGCCGATTGGCGGTCATTCCGCCTTATTGATAGAGTTAAAAGCTCAAATTTTATAAGTTGGTTACTTTACAACCAAAACTGCGTAACTGCGCAAACTTGTGAAACGGTCAATAAGAGTAGTAAAAGTATATTGCTATATAGACTCTGTATGCCAAAAATCCATCTCTAATCTATGAACTCGGGCATTCTTATGGAACCATCTTTTTGATGGGGATATCAGAGGGTGCTTTGCGGGTGCGCATGCATTGGAGATTAATACTGAATGATCAGTCTAGGATAAACACAAGCTGCGATTTTTACGACTTGTGTTTTTTTTCGAGGTAGATATGAAAGATAAAATCCTAGATCAGAACCGTGCACCTCTCTATGAAGCATTGCAGTCTTTCCGTGATATGCGGGTCGTTCCTTTTGATGTCCCGGGACATAAGCGCGGCCGGGGCAATCCTGAATTGACTGATTTTCTTGGCGAAGCCTGTGTCAGTATTGATGTCAACAGCATGAAGCCCTTAGATAATCTATGTCATCCTATCTCTGTCATCCGTGAAGCAGAAGCTTTAACTGCTCAGCTGTTTGGTGCACAGAATGCTTTTCTGATGGTCGGAGGCACGACATCTTCTGTACAGACGATGATCCTTTCCACCTGCAAGCGCGGAGACAAGATCATTCTGCCAAGAAATGTCCACCGCAGTGTGATCAACGCATTGGTCCTCTGCGGCGCAATCCCTGTTTATGTCAATCCAGAAGTTGATCTGCGCTTAGGCATCTCTTTAGGAATGAAGCGTGACCAAGTTGCCAAGGCCATTGCCGATCATCCGGATGCAGTGGCAGTCTTAGTCAACAATCCAACATACTACGGCGTCTGCAGTGATCTGAAGGCTATTGTTGATATGGCACATGCTGCCGGCATGTACTGCCTGGCGGATGAAGCACATGGAACGCATTTCTACTTTGGCGATCAGATGCCGTTATCGGCAATGGCAGCCGGTGCAGACATGTCTTCTGTATCCATGCATAAAAGCGGCGGATCACTCACCCAGTCAAGCCTTCTGCTGATTGGACCAGCCATTCCGGAAGGATATGTACGTCAGATCATCAACTTGACCCAGACCACCTCAGCAAGCTACCTCCTCATGGTCAGCCTGGACATCAGCCGAAGAAACCTGGCGAAGCGCGGGAAAGAGACCTTTGAGAAGGTCGTTGAAATGGCTGACTATGCCAGAGAAGAAATCAACGCCATCGGTGGCTACTATGCCTTCGGGAGTGAATTGATCAACGGAGATTCAGTCTATGATTTTGATCCGACCAAGCTCAGTATCCACACCCGCGATATTGGTCTGGCAGGAATTGAAGTCTATGACCTTCTCCGCGATGAATATAATATCCAGATTGAATTTGGCGACATCGGAAACATTCTTGCATACCTGTCCATCGGTGACCGCATTGGAGAAGTAGAGCGCCTAGTCAGTGCCTTGGCCGAAATACGAAGACGTCACCAGCGAAGTGTGACTGATATGTTAAGTCAGGAATATCTGCAGCCGGAAGTCGTCATCAGTCCCCAGGAAGCCTTCTATGCCCCAAAGAAGAGCGTTCCGCTGGAAGAGAGCATTGGTGAAGTATGCAGTGAATTCATCATGTGCTATCCGCCGGGCATCCCAGTTTTGGCACCAGGAGAAAGAATTACAGAAGAGATCATTCAGTACATTCTCTATGCCAAGGCGAAAGGCTGTTCCATGACTGGACCGGAAGATCCAGATATTGAAAGAATCAACATTCTTGAAGGAGATTACTGCCATGGATCTTTGGTTCAGTGAGTTTCATACACCAGATGTCAAACACAGCATTCGCGTGACAAGACATCTCTATTCTCAACAGAGCAGATATCAGCAGATTGATATTTTTGAAACCCCGGAATTTGGCAAGGTCCTGACTCTGGACGGCAATGTACAGCTGACTGAACGTGATGAATTCATCTACGATGAAATGATTACGCATGTGCCGATGTCCGTACATCCAGAGATTAAGGATATTCTAGTCATTGGTGCCGGTGACGGCGGCGTTGTCAAAGAACTGACCCGCTACAGCACCATCGAAAAGATTGACTTAGTCGAAATGGATCCGCTTGTCCTGGAGGCATGCCGCACCTATCTGCCGGAGAACTCCTCCAAGCTTGATGATTCACGCGTGCATATCTATTTTGATAATGCTCTGCGCTATATCCGCAAGTGCCATGCGGCCTATGACTTGATCATCGTTGACTCCACTGATCCCTTCGGTCCTTCCGAAGGCTACTTCACTCGAGAGTTCTACGGCATCTGCTACAACGCTCTGCGTGAGGACGGCATCATGGTCAATCAGCAGGGAAGTCCTTTCTTCCATCATGATGCAGACGCCATGCGCCGTAGTCATCAGAAGATTGTCAGCACGTTTCCGATCAGCCGCGTCTACCAGGCACACATTCCAACCTATGCAGCCGGCTATTGGCTGTTTGGCTTTGCGTCCAAGAAATACCATCCGCTGGATGACTTCCATCCTGCTGATTGGAACGCTCTCGGCTTAACTACAGATTACTACACGACCCGGCTTCATATCGGATCGTTCTATCTGCCGGCTTTTCTAGAAAAAATGTTAATGGAGGTGGAAAAATGAAGCAGAATATTGAAACATTCATCGGCTGTGACAGTGAATATGCTGCATCAGAGATTGTTCTCTTCGGTGCTCCGTTTGATTCTACGACCAGCTTCCGTCCAGGTACTAGATTCGGTCCCGCAGCTATCCGCCACGAGAGCTTTGGCATTGAGACCTACAGTCCATACCAGGACAGGGATCTGACCGACAGAAAGATCTATGATGCCGGCAATCTGGAGCTGCCATTCGGCAGTCCGGAAGATGCTCTGACAATGATTCAGGAAACAGCAGAAGAGATACTGCATGATGGCAAGCTGCCGCTCATGCTGGGTGGAGAGCATTTAGTAACACTAGGCTCGTTCCGTGCTGTCTATGAAAAGTATCCCGATGTCCAGGTCATCCATTTTGATGCCCACGCAGATCTGAGAGATGACTATTTGGGCACCAGGCTGAGCCATGCCTGTGTCCTGCACAGAATCTATGATCTGGTCGGCGACCGTAAGATCCATCAGTTCTGCATCCGCAGCGGAGAGAAAAGTGAATTCCTCTTTGCCAAGGGACATACGGATATGCATGCATTCAATTTTGTCGGTCTGGATGAAACTGTACAGTCACTCGTCAAAACAAATACACCTGTCTACTTCACAATCGACCTGGACTGTCTGGACCCATCCTGTTTCTGCGGTACCGGTACACCAGAAGCCGGCGGGATCACCTTCCTGCAGTTATTGGAAGCAGTCTTAACAGTATGCAGATGCAACATTGTCGGGGCTGACCTCAATGAACTTGCTCCGATGCTGGATCAAAGCGGAGCTTCAACTGCACTTGCCTGCAAGATCCTGCGTGAACTTCTCTTGGCACTTCCGCGCTAGAAAGGAACCTGATATGTCATTGATCATTCAAAAATTCGGCGGTTCCTCATTGGCGGATGCCGCAAAGATTCAGAAAATCTCCGCAATCATCACCCGCAGCTATGACGCTGGGGATGATGTTGTCGCTGTCCTTTCTGCCCAGGGAGATACAACTGATTTTCTTCTCAGCAAAGCAAAAGAGATTGACCCAGAATGTTCCGGCCGTGAACTTGATGCACTGCTGTCCACTGGTGAACAGATTTCCACTGCTCTGACCGCTCTATGCCTGCAGAAGAAAGGATATCCTGTCATCAGCCTGACTGGCTGGCAGGCAGGAATCCATACCACCGGCACTTTCTCTTCTGCTTCTATTACCAAGATTGATACCGCCGTGATTGAAGAACATCTTGCCCAGCGCCAGATTGTCATCATTGCCGGTTTCCAGGGTGTCGATCAAGAAGGGAATATCACCACTCTTGGCAGAGGAGGTTCTGATACAACTGCTGTTGCCTTAGCTGCCTACTTGAAAGCAGATATCTGCCAGTTCTACAAAGATGTGGATGGTGTCTATACCACAGACCCTCACCGTGATGCCTCTGCTGAAAAGATCCAGGAGATCAGCTACGACAACATGCTCCAGCTGATCAATTCAGGCGCCCAGGTCCTGCATGATCAGTCTGTCATCATGGCAAAGGAATATGGCATTGCTTTAGAAGTACGTTCCAGTATTACCGGTGCTCCCGGGACCATCGTAAACAAATAGGAGGATACGAATCTATGAGCCGAGTATTAATTATCGGATGCGGCGGTGTCGCATCTGTTGTCATCCGCAAGTGCTGCCAGCTTCCAGAAGTCTTTTCTGAGATCTGCATTGCCAGCCGTACAGAATCAAAGTGCACTGCTCTCAAGAACAGTCTGGAAGGAAAGACAAAAACGGTCATTACAACAGCACAGGTCAATGCTGACCATGTCGATGAAGTCACTGCATTGATCAATCAGTACAAGCCTGACCTGGTCATGAACATTGCCCTGCCATATCAGGACTTGACCATCATGGATGCATGTCTTGCCTGCGGCGTCAATTATATGGATACTGCCAATTATGAACCGGAAGATACCGAAGATCCTGCATGGCGCGCTGTCTATGAAAAACGCTGTAAAGAAAAAGGCTTCTCTGCCTACTTCGACTATTCCTGGCAGTGGGCATATAAAGAAAAGTTTGAACAGGCAGGTCTGACCGCATTGTTAGGATGCGGCTTTGATCCAGGCGTCACCCAGGCATACTGCGCCTATGCCAAGAAGCACTACTTTGATACGATCGATACAATCGATATCCTGGACTGCAACGGCGGCGACCATGGGTACCCTTTTGCAACCAACTTTAATCCAGAAGTCAACCTCAGAGAAGTCTCCGCTCCAGGCAGCTATTGGGAAAATGGTCACTGGGTCGAGATTGAACCAATGGCCATTAAGCGTGAATATGACTTTGACAAGATCGGTCAGAAAGATATGTATCTTCTGCATCATGAAGAGATTGAATCTCTGGCTGCCGCTTATCCAGAGGCAAAACGCATCCGTTTCTTTATGACCTTCGGTCAAAGCTACCTGACGCATATGAAGTGCCTGGAAAATGTCGGCATGCTGTCAACTGTTCCAGCAATGTTTGAAGGAAAGGAAATTGTACCAATTAAATTTCTTAAAGCTCTGCTGCCAGATCCAGCCAGTTTAGGTCCTAGGACTCATGGCAAGACAAACATCGGATGCATCATCACAGGCAAAAAGGATGGTATCGAAAAAACATACTACATCTATAACATCTGCGATCATCAGGAATGCTATAAAGAAGTTGAGAGCCAGGCAATCAGTTATACAACTGGTGTACCGGCAATGTGTGGTGCATTGATGCTGCTGAATGGGCAGTGGAATCAGAAGGGTGTCCACACCGTCGAAGAATTCAACCCAGACCCATTCTTAGAAGCTCTGGATCAGTATGGACTGCCGAAGACAGAATCCTTTGATCCAGTCCTTGTTGACTGATATGGAATTCGGCAGAACTTCACCCGTCTTTGCCTCTCTGCAGGGTCATCTTCCAGAACAGCTCTTCAAAGACCTTCCAACTCCCTGCTATGTTATTGATGAAGCACAGCTGGAAAGAAATGCAGCAGTCTTAAATCGAGTCAGTGATCATACCGGCGCAAAGATTCTGCTAGCACAAAAGGCTTTCTCCAATTTTACTTTCTACCCTCTGCTGTCTAAGTATTTAGCAGGAACCGAAGCCAGCGGTCTCTACGAAGCGCGCTTAGGCAGAGAGGAGATGCCTGATAAAGAAGTCCATGTATTCTGTGCCGCTTATACGGATGCAGAATTCAACGAACTTCTTTCTTATGCAGATCACATTGTCTTCAACTCAATCCATCAATTAGCAAAATTTGGTTCCTTGGCAAAAGCTTACAATAAAAGTATTGGTCTCCGCATTAATCCTGAATGTTCTACACAGGAAGATTCCCACAGTATTTATGATCCATGTGCTCCTGGAAGCCGCTTGGGTGTGACTCGGTCAGTCTTTGATGCTGAATTAACACCAGAGCTTCTGCTATTACTGGATGGGCTGCACTTTCATACTCTATGTGAACAAAATGCGGACGCCTTAGAACAGACCATGAATGCAGTTGAAAAGAACTTCGGTGATATTCTGCCAGCCATGAAATGGCTGAACATGGGCGGCGGTCATCATATCACCAGACCAGATTACAACATTCCCCTTCTGGAACAGACCATTCTTTCTGTTATTAAGAAATACAACATCGAAGTCTATCTTGAACCAGGAGAAGCAGTAGCGCTGAATGCAGGATATCTTGTATCCAGAGTCTTGGATATAGTTGAGAACCACGGTCAGAAAATTGCCATTCTGGATACCAGCGCCGCCTGCCATATGCCGGATGTCATTGAAATGCCATACCGTCCTCCCCTCTATCAGATGAGCAGCCAAGGATATGCGTACCGCCTGGCAGGACCAACCTGCTTAGCCGGAGACATCATAGGCAGCTATGAACTCAATCAGCCTCTAAAAGAGAATGATATCCTGGTATTTGGTGATATGGCAATCTATACAACATGCAAGAATAATACATTCAATGGCATGCCGCTGCCTGATATCTGGAAGCTGTCCCAGGAAGGCATCTTCCATAAGATCACTGCTTTCGGTTATCATGATTTTAAACAGAGATTAGGTTGAACATCCTCATATAAAAATAAATCGGTGCACGTCCTAAAGACATGCATCGATTATTTTTTCAACATCTCATCAAGCACACTGTAAAGATGTTCTGTATCAATAGGTTTTGCGACATGCGCATTCATTCCTGCATTCATGCAGTTCAGTACATCCTGATCATAAGCATCCGCTGTCATGGCAATGATAGGAATTATTTTAGCATCCTTCCTATCCATACTGCGGATAATTTCCGTTGCTTCATAGCCGCCCATATTTGGCATATGCACATCCATAAAGACAGCCGCATAGTATTCTTCTTCAGAATTCTTGAACAGATCAACAGCTTCCTGGCCATCACTTGCCAATGTAACTTCTGCACCTTTTTCAGCTAACAGCGTCTTGGCAATTTCCTGATTGAATTTATTGTCTTCTGCGATCAGTATCTTCCTGCCAGTGAAATCATAGTTCGTGATGTTATATGTATCATCTTCATCTTTGATCTTGAAGTCCCTGACAAACGACACATAGAATGTTGTTCCTTTCCCCTGTTCGCTTTCAGCAGAGATGGTTCCATCCATTAGATCTACGTACTTCTTTACGATATATAAGCCCAGTCCAGTACCCTCCATGTTATTGGTATTTTGATCTTCCTGTGTAAAGGATTCAAACATCTTCTTCTGAAATTCTTTGGACATGCCGATTCCATTATCTTTGATTACAAACATGAATTTAGCAGAATGATCATTGATCTCTTCATATGTGACATCAAACCAGACTGTCCCGCCTTTTGGCGTATACTTAATTGCATTAGACAGCAGATTCATGAAGATTTCTGACAGTTTGATCTTATCTACCAGAACATAAAGATCATCTGGAACAGTGCTTGAAGAATTGAAAGCAAGCCCTTTTTCTTCCGCAGCTGAGGCAATGACAAGAGTCAAGTTCTCATAGATTTCCTTGGTAGAAGTGAATTCAGGATTCAAAGTCGTTTTCCCACTTTCAATTCTCGATACGGTCAGTGTGTCATTGACAAGATTCTTTAATACCATGGATGACTTTTGAACCTTCTTCAAATACTCCTGCTTTTGATTCACATTATTGGTACGTAATGCAAAGTCTGTAAAGCCGATAATGCCGTTCAATGGTGTACGCATATCATGACTCATCGATGAAAGGAATGTGCTCTTTGCAGCATTGGCAGTTTCTGCGTCATGTATTGCATTTTCAAGATCCTTGTTCTTTTGAGCAATTAAGCGTATGGAATGCTGCCGGTAGAACGAAAGTACCAGCAATCCGATCAGCAGTCCTAAGACCGTGAATATCGCAACCAGCAGAAGTGGATACTGCATCAAAAATTCGAAGAATGTCAGGGAATATGCAACACTATTCGTCTGATCAAGAATAATTTCCTGAACGACACTTCCCTGAACATATCTTACTGCTTTATCCAAAATCTGCAGCAGACGATTGTCATCATCAACAGCAACGCCAAGGGAAAAACTGACATTGTACTGAGGAAGGGCAACTGTCTGTAGAGAACCAGTTGTATCTGTGTCAATATAATACTGTGCCAAATAAGTATACAGATAAGTTGAACCTGCCGATCCATTTTTAACTGCTTCTACACAGTCTGCATAAGAATCACAAAATAACAGATTATGTGTTCCGTTGAGCAGATCTTTTCTCGCCTCAGTCATATCAGCTTTCTTCAAAACTGCTATGACTTCAGAATCTGATTTTCCTGATATCTTATCTATATTCGCTGTTAGGTATGAATCCGTGATTTTGTATCCGCTGTTCTCAGCCTGATAGTAATCTGCATAAGTATCTATCCTGACATCAATATGCTGGTCAGAGGCAAGTATTTCGTTATATTCATTGCGGTCCTTTGGTTCAATAATACTGAAAGTAAGACCTGTCGCGTCCTCGATTTTGTGGAGGATTTCAGGCATGATACCCTTGGCAGTTCCATCAGAAAAGTAAGAGTAAGGAATACGGTCAGGTTCCATAATTGCCGTCAAAGTAGTTCCACTGTTCTTTATTCCTTCTATGTATTTTCTCTCATCTGCTGTAAATGATATTTGATTTCCCGTGTCCGCCTGATAATACTTGTTCCACAGCTCATTACGCCAATCGGGATAATTGTTGTCCAGTTCTTCAATCGCGGTATTAATCCTATTCAGCAGTTCAGTATGGTCTTTGCGAACCATGACATAGAAATCTGCAGAGTCGAACTCATCCATGATCCACTCATTGGAAATGACTCTGAGACTGCTGGTCAATAGTGCATCCACGCTTCCATTCTGAAGCGCAAGTTCCATAATTGTTGTATCGTCATAGCTGACAGTTGTATAGGTGAACCCTTTCTGCTGCGCAAATTCAGCAAGTTTTGCGTTTCGGCTGCTGTTATTCAGAATACCAATCTTCATTCCGTCGTATGTCGCATAGTCACCTGCCACATACTTTGTATTGCCGCTCTTAACCGTCAGAACAGCATAGTTAGTACCTATCGATTCATTTGAAAAGGCAAACTTCTGCAGCCGGTCTTCCGTCTTCTGTGCTGAAGTGACCATATCAATAGTGCCATCCAGCAGCATCTCCTGCATGTCTGACCAGCTCTTTTCATACCCTACATAGTTGTATGTCCAGCCAGTATATGTACCAAGCTTCTGCAGGAAGTCGTAGCCATATCCAGAACGTGTCCCGTTCTCGTCTATCATATGGTATCCATCAAAGGCAAAGAAGCCTACATTGACTACCTCTTTTTTGCCATGATTTCCATTTTCTGCATATACAGAGAAAAAACCTGTAAAGACACCAAGAAACAGTGTAAATACAGTTATTAAAATTAATAGAGACTTCTTAATATGGTCATAAATGTCTCTCATTTACTTCCCTCGCCATATTTTGAATACTACTTATCATTATATATAACTTTTCGACAGAATCATAAAGATGTCTAGTCGAATTCAAAAATACTCAAAATACGCTTATGAAAAGGTCGGAACATAAGTTCTGACCTACCAAGGAATATTAAGTTATTGAAAATACATCAGTAATAAGACTTCTTCTTTTTCACAACAAGAAGGATCAACCCAAGCATCATCAGAAATGCTCCTGCACAGATCATCGCTATTGGAGAATAATCCGTATACTTATCTCCTCCGATAGCAGAGAGAATTTTTATGTACTGATATTCATAGCTGCTCATCCTGACAAATCCAAAGCCTCCTAATACAGCACCACCAACTGCCATAATGATTCCAATCACATTTTAAAGTTTTCACTATCAGTTTATGAAACCTTCGGGAACACATAAATGACCACAAATCAAATTACTTCAAAAAGTAATAACCTTAGGAATTAATCATGGAATAAAACAATTACTAATATGATTGTAAAGCAAACAATTTTCAATCTGCATATTATCATTTTGATTTTGACTGTTTTTTTCGGAATAAGTTATGTTGAAGCGATATGTTATTACATGTAAAATATCAATTGGTGATAATAATGAATCAGTTGGAAACATACCTGAACAGCTCATTTTACAAAAAATATCAAGCAACTTATCATTCTGACAGAATTCTAAAATATGTGTTTTCTCAGCAAATATATATTCATAAGTATAAATCCAGTTCTTTAAGCTATCATGACGTATATCTGCTTAACCTTAAGGTGTTAAATGACTTTTATTATCTCTACTATAAAGAAAACAATATTGATAATGAAAAAATGGCAAAATTAATGAGGCTTCATCAGGAAGTGTGGGCAGGAATGAGTCTTTGATATGGCAGCAGGACAGAGATATCTGAACATCTCAACATGACCATATCAAGTAAGTTGTCTATGTTCTTGAAACCGTATGCCAATCGTACAGTCATGTCGAGACCGTGGCCCTGCTGGAGTTACATAAATAAAAAGCTTCAAAATAACGCTTAACAAAGGGATTTCTACAATCCAACAATGGATGAGAATCAGCTGACTGCAGGTAGAAATCCTTTTTTTTGCCTATTGGAAGCAGTGAGACTATGAGAATGCTGGTTTTGATCAAAACGCAGGTTGGGACTAGATGATTGCTAATTATTGATTGAAGATTATCAACTTCCCAAAAATGAAAAAATATTGATTTTGGGAAATATCATCAATATACTATTCATAGTAGAAACGCAGGTGAGTAAATGAAAACATTGACAAGAACGGAGTATCTCAATCAATTGAAAAGTGTGAATGGCACGCATGATATCAAGGTGATAACAGGTGTCAGAAGAAGTGGAAAATCTGTTCTGATGCATTCTTACATTGAATGGATCAAACGGAATGTAAAGAATGCAAATATCATATTTGTTGATTTTACCTCATTAAAATATGAGCCTTTGAAAGAATATCATGCGCTGAATAACTATGTGGAGTCAAATTATATTGAACATAAAATGAACTATGTTTTCATAGATGAAGTGCAGATGTGCCCGAAATTTGAACTGACGATCAATAGTCTTCATTCATCAGGCAATTATGACATTTATATAACAGGTTCTAATGCATTTTTGTTGAGTAGCAATCTAGCTACTTTGTTTACGGGAAGAACGTTTGAAATTGAAGTTTTCCCATTCTCATTTAAGGAATATTCTGAGTACAGACATATTGATGATGTCCAATCTGCTTTTGATCAATATATGAAAGATGGTGGCATGGCAGGGTCGTATGACTATTTGAATCAAGAGGATAAGTATAAATATCTCAATGATGTATTCACTACGCTGATTGTTAGAGACATCCGGCAGAAATACAGTATTAAGAACACATTGCTCATGGAACGTATGATTGACTTTCTGATGGATAATGTTTCAAACCTTGCAACTGCCAGAAAGATTGCTGAAACATTGACCCGCAACAAGGATCTCATCAATCATAAAACGGTAGGTAAATATCTGGAATATCTTTGCAATGCATTTGCCTTTTATAAAGTCAGAAGATACGATATCCAAGGCAGGAAATATCTTGCATCAAGTGATAAGTATTATCTGAGTGACCATGCTTTTCGATATGCCCGGCTCGGAACAAAGAATCTCGATCAAGGACATATGCTTGAAAATGTTATTGCAATCGAGTTGATGCGAAGAGGTTATGAAATATATGCAGGTGTTTTGTATAAGAAAGAGATTGATTTCGTTGCTGTAAAGCACAGTGAGAAAATATACATACAAGTATCGGATGATATAACATCGGATGAAACATTTATCAGAGAAGTATCTCCGCTGTTAAAAATAAAAGATGCCTATCCGAAAATACTAATTTCAAGAACAAGGCATGAAGAATATCAGTATGAAGGTGTCCGAATCATTGATGCGGCAAATTGGCTGCTCAATTTGCAGTGATTATTTTTCATGCAGCTTACAATGATGAAACCGGGATTTACAGATTTTCCAATCTCCATGAACGTGGTTCTGATATGTTTCCTCAAACAGAGGACATCACTCTAACGAAAGAAATTCATGTCGAGACTGTGGTAGCGTTGGACAACATTTCCAGAAAGAAAAAGTCCTATGTGAACATCGGATTGGATGCGGCTGATTACTATAAGATCAAGGATTCCGAGAAGACAGAGAAGAAATAATCAAACAGAATAAAGCGTAATAAAACGGTGCCAGAACTCATTCTGACACCGTTTTTTTGGCTCTTATCAATTGAATGACAACAGCATTACATACAATGCACCGTATTACGATGCGTTTCATTTTAAGTAGTTTATAACATCCTAAATAGTTCTTACCACTTTCGGAAGATCTGATTGGACTGAATAAAATTTACATACTTGCCGAGCACACGCTCATATCGATTTGCATTGTCATAGATTAAGTATAGTGCCTTTTCCTGATGCTCCTGCAGTGGCACAAATTGGATGTACTCACGATATATGCTGTCCTTGAGATAGGAAGGCAGAATTCCCGTTCCCTGTCCGCAGGCAATCTTCAGCAGTATGCCTTCTAATTCAGCCGGTTCCTGGTCATTGCTTTCCGCGTCATAAAGTACCGAACCCAACTGTTCTCTGGTTAAAATTCGGCTGGAAGCTCTAGGGTCCTTCACTGCTACCGCAGCCATCAATTCATAACGCCTAATCAATACTGAGCTGCAGTCCAGATTGCAGGGCTGTGCAAAAGTCATAATGCAGTCAAACTGTCCTTCTTTCAGCATCTTATAGAGAGTGTTCTGGTCATGACTGCTGAGATCAAGATGAATGTTAGGATTCTTCCTGGCAAATTCATTTACAATACCAGTCAGCACTGCGGGATCCATGTTGCGGATAAAACCCACTTTTAAAGTGCCAAGATCACCATTGAGAAACAAATTCATGTTCTCTTCTGAAATCTGTACTTGATGCAGAATTCGAAGAGCTTCCATATAGAATACCTTTCCGGATTCTGTGACCGAGATTTGCTTATGCGTGCGGTCAAAGAGTTCTGTTCCAAGCTCCTGTTCCAGCTGCTGAATTGCCCTTGTGACAGCGGTCTGCGAAAGATGCAGCTTTTCAGCTGCCTTGGTATAGTTCAGACATTCATATACTGTCGCAAAACAGTTCAAACGTTCCAGATCCATATTATCACCTATGAGTAAATCGTATCATATCTTGCGTGATTGAGATCATTCCAGTTTCATTTTGTTTCTAAAATAAAAGAGAAATGGAGGAATGCAAAATGAATCATGAAATCAAACAGATCCTTGTTGTCGGTGCAGGGGTCATGGGCAGTTCTATTGCTCAGGTATTTGCCGCAAATGGCTTCCCGACTGTAATGGCA